>OLFV01002026.1_pt1 | contig 16733 bp, 5 predicted proteins | sample 1605551 | NCBI WGS metagenome assembly OLFV01 (sample SAMEA3888922, study PRJEB22519) | human gut metagenome | biome: human gut; feature: human-associated habitat; material: faeces | place: Denmark | collected 2011
GAGCCCCAACTTGACAATGCCGACGCGGGGACGCGTCGCCCCCAGGTGAGACTGCGTCGCAACTAGGTGAGGACGCGATGTCCCCAGGTGAGGACGCGTCGCCCCTAAGTAAAACACAAAAAAAATTAGAAAATTGAAACTACTCTACCACATATTGTCCATTTTGCTACTCATGGTGTGTACCATGAGCTTTGGGTCGTGCAGCAAAGACAATGTGGAAGAGGTGAACAATGTGGCTAAGAACGTGTGCTTTAAAGTGGAAGTGCGCACAGGTGGCTATGGAGCAGGAACTCGTGCGGCTGGACCGTCTAAAGATGATGGTACGCTGGCTGACGATGAGAACGAAAAAGCGGTCTATAACGCTACGCTCTTTATCTACCAAAATGATAAAGGCATAAATGGAGCAGCTGACACTCCTATATTATATAGTGTCTACCTACCCAACTTCTCAAAGGACACAGAACACTCTTCAAGCAACGGAGGCGTGTACACTTCGTCCGTGGTTGATACGCGCTACTCCATTCCCGCAGGCGACTACCATGTGATTATCGTTTGTAACATGGGACGCCTCACGGCCAACACCTTGGGCGACGTGCAACAGATGACGACCGCCAATGCCACCTTCGGCACACTACAACAGCCCGAAACTTGCTCAACCTTTGCCATGTCGTCCTCCGACGACAAGTCAATCCATATCGAGGGCCGCTCCAACATGGCTAACGTAAAGGACGGCGTATTGGTCGAGATGAAAGCCGACGTGCAACGCTTGGCCGCACGCATCGACTTCTCAGCAGGTAGAAATGGGGTATGGGTCAGCGAGGTGGTCAACACGGCAGACGGTAATAAGAAACTTGAAGGCTACAAATATACCATTGGTACAGAACCGAATGCCGACTACTTCTACTTGACGGGGGTGACGCCTATCAATCTACTCAACAGTGAGGAGTACGTATTGAAGCGCGTTACCGAAGACAAGACGTTTAATACCATTCAATACTTGGGCAAGGAGTTGCTCAGCTCTGACGGCAACGCAGCGAACTATGTAGTCGACCCTTACATTCTTCAAAAAAGCCCTTCAAGCAATGCTTTAGGGCTAAGCTACACCAATAGATATGAAGAAATGAAGTCCAGCTTTGCAGCCTGCAACAGTGGGTTGAACAAGATAACGCAGATAACTAACGGCGTCCCCAACTGTTACACCGATGCTACGGACCGCTTGACGTATAAGAGACTCGTCTATGCGAAAGAGAACACCATTACCATAGGTGCTAACAAAAAGGCTTACGTTACGGGCTTGCTCTTTACGGGCTATTACAAGAAGGCTGGCAAAGCTGCTGTACAGAAGACATACGAATACTTCATTCGCCATACTGACCCATACAACTCTAACTCTGATGCCTTGGCCATGAAATATGGCATCGTACGCAATCACGTTTACCAAGTACGCATCAATAGCGTAAGTTCTATGGGCTTAATCCTCATTCAAGTGCGCGACTGGATTCCTATCGTGGCACCTGATATTGACCTGTAGGAAATGTGCAAATGCTTTTTTAATGTGCAAATGTGAGAATGTGCAAATGTGCAAATGGTCGCCTTTTATTGCTGCGATTGGCTAATGTGTAAATGATCTTTTAAAGCATTCATTCATTTGCACATTTGCACATTCTCACATTTGCACATTAAAAAAGCATTTACACATTTGCACATTCACACATTTGCACATTAACTCAGCATTTGCACATTAAAAAGCTCTTCCTCTTTTATGAAACTCCTATATCTTCTTATTCCCCTACTACTCTTCTCCGCCTGTTCTAACGAAATAGGCGACAACATAAAGCGTGGGCGATCCACGGTGCGCATTGAGTTGCAACAAACCGACCCGACGGCTGTGACGCAAAACAAAACGAGAGCCTCGTTTGGCGGTAGCTATCACGACGCGGGCGACGACATTCATAATGCTTACGTCGTGATGTATAACACCGCAACGCAAAAGGTGAAACACATTATTAACGTGCCTACAGACGCTGGCGAAACGGAATACAAGAGCAAGCAGGTGACGACGATCACGACAGAAAACGGTGATTACCTATTCTACAATTTTGCCAACCGTGAGTTCAGCACGACTCCGGCCACGCCTAATGCTGATACGCACGAGGTGACATCACTCAGCCTTAACGACCTAGGCCTTACCTTTACCGTTGGCAGTCCGTTGCCCGAAGGGTTAGATACAAAAGTGACTACTTGTGACTATAACAACTACATAATACCCACAACGGGCATTCCGATGAGCGATAAAAATCATTTCACCATTGACAAGGACCAAACTATCACGCTCACGCTCTATCGTATGTTGGCCAAGATGCAGTTTGCCTTTAACAATCGTTCGGAATCCTCAATCTTTCGCATTCGCGGACTTAAAGTAGGCAGCATTACGGGAAACAATACACAAATCAAGTTGCTTCCCCCTAAGGACGGAAACAACTTGGTCAAGACTGACTTCACGGGATTGCAACATGCCACCACTGACGTTGACGTATTTACAGCCACAACCGACAAACCTCCTGTAATCATCAACTCTGGCGAATCAGACAATACTTCCTTTAACAATCTCTATATCAACGAGAGCGAAGCCAACACCGACGGACAGTCCTTTCCGCTCACCATTACCATGGACCGCTCTACCGACAACGGCCAAACTTGGGAGGAAGACATACGCCATGCACTCATTCAACTCACGAGCATTCCACGCAACAACGTGGCCATTGTCAACGTCAATCTTACGGACTTTGTCCTGAAACTTGAAGCCAATGCCTACGCGCCCATTGGAGGTTACCCCGCTTACGTAGTCAAACAGAATGACGACTTCTACGCTTACTTCTCAGGCAGTGGCGACTTTGAACTCCGCCCCACGCTTTATGAGTATGTCGATCGCGACCACCCTGAACGTTACATCAACCTCAACGACAAAAGTCGTGTGACGAATTATTCGCTCACAGTGCTCGACCCACAAGGTATCTTTAGCAGTCAGCCTGCTTTCGATACTACAACGGGTGAAATCCTCGGCACCCTTGCCGAAGGCAGAATAGGCACCGCTACCGTGCGCCTCAACCTTCAACTCGTCACTGGTAACGTTACACAGAATTATACGCGTACGATTTATATTGTTAGTAAGTAGTTTTTTAGCTGACAAGTTCTTTTTAGTTGACAAGTTAACGAGTTGACTAGTTAACGAGCAGGTAACCTTTAAAAATACCTACTCACTAACTCATCAATTGAAACTAACTTACTTGTCAACTCGTTAACTTGTTAACTCGTAAACAAAAGAAACCCCGTTAACTAAGAAGCAAAAACCTTGTAGACATGAAACGTTTGTTTGCACTTCTTCTCTTGATTCTTTCATTGGGAATGCAGCCTATCATGGCAGCAGACGACCCAACATACACATATATCCAATTCTCGGGCAACGGGCGCACCGTCTTGCTCGACACTGATGGGGCACTCTCGGTAGTAAACGCTACCGAGAATGCCCCTTCTGGCTCTGGCTATCAATGGACGCTTGAAGCTGCGCCCAACACCACGACATCAGAAGTTGTACTCAAAAGCAAAGCGGGACACTATGTGGTGTACAACACGACGGATAAATCCTTCACGACGACTACCGATGCCACCGCAGCCACTGCCTTTACGAAAAGTACTAACACGTATTACAGTGCTACGGTTGGCAGCCCCCGTTACGACCTCAGCATTAGCAGTCTAACGGGGAAAAACGCTTTGGCCGTGAAGAATGGACAACTCACCCTCGCCGTGACTAATTCACGTTACAGCACGATGCGTTTGGCCACGACTATTAGTGGCCCGAACGTTAACCCCATGGTTAGCACCACGGGCGACGAGCATTGGTACTATATGGAACTCTTGCTCAATGGTTCGGAGTGCATTAAAGATGCTGCCAAGAGTGGCGACAAACTTATCAAGACCGCCACGCCCAGCATTAAATACTTAAATGCCTACATGTGGTGCCTCGTCGAGGCCAACGACCAAGGCGACGTGTACTTCAAGAGCAAGGCTGGCAACTACATAGCCCAACTCGACGGCACGTTCCAATACATTACCTCCGACGAGAGTAAACGCAATAGCAGCGGACAGTATCAAGTGTGTGATGTGGCCGACCAACGAGATTATGCTGGCACCTTTATCGTTAAAAACCAAGGCACAAAAAAGTTCATCTTCCCCTACGGCAGTAATAGTAAAGATATAGGTATCGGTAGTTCCATGAACGCTGCTGAGCGTATGCGCTTTATCGAGACCGACACGCGCTTGCTCACTCAGCCCCACGTCATTCAATTCACAGCACAAGGAGCACAGGCGCTTTACGATAGCAATACGAAAAACAACGTAACCGTCAAGACACCTGCTGATGACGACAATACTGACGGCTACACTTGGCAATTCGAAGCCATTGCGGGCCAAACCGATGCCTATGCTTTGAAGAGCAAATTGGGGCACTATCTAAAATATACTGACAACGCGTTCAGCACTACGAGCAATGCTGACGAGGCCGTTGCCCTCTTTCCCCTTCGCAACGACTACGATCCTTACCATACGCGCATTTCCCTCACCCTGGCCAACGATGCTACCAAGGCGATTGGCTATAAAGACAATGTACTCTATCTGAGCGATGCTGCTGCCTCGCTCTATACCGTTACGCGCATGGTAGAAAGTACAGCGCAGGTCGTTGGTACGGCATTGCCCAAGTTTTCTACCATCAACGGTACCTATTATTATAAACTCCAGTTTAAAGCCAACCACGCCGGCGACGACCGCCTCACCCTCACAGCCAATGGCTATGACACACCGACAGTCAACACCGAGGCGAACCCTGCTAACATGAATCAGAACTGGATACTGAGAACCGCAGTTAACCCTAAAGCCAAAGAGGGCGACTTCTACTTGGTCAACCAAATGGGCGAATTCTTGTGTTACAATGGGTCGAAATTTGTCATTCGTTCACAATATGACAAAAATACTACCACCGTCTACCGCTTTATGCAAAACGACACGCAACCCACGTATTGGATGATTGACATGCCGCTCAACACAGGCACCACCCACACCATGGGTTTGCGCAACACGGACGTTTATAAGCTCAAAGAGTGTGAAGTCGTTTCGGACTACAACTACCTTTCGTTCAAGCCCTCTACCTATGTAAGCGAATACAATTACTTAGAGTTTACGGGTAACGGCCGCACCGCACTCTTCGAGAAGGACGGCGCGCTCATAGCCGTAGCTACCACCGAGACGCAGCCCATAGGCGATGGTTACCAGTGGACGAGCGAGACTGCAGAACAAAATGGCATTGTCGTGGGCATAGTCATCAAGAGCAAAGCTGGCCACTACGTTAAGTACGATACGACGACCAAGACCTTCAGCAGCGTTGCCAACAAGACCGATGCCTCTATCTTTGTACGCAACGAGAACACCTACTACACAGCCACCGCTGGTGCTACGCGCTATAACTATACGCTCTATGGCAACACCGACACATACAACACACTCGGTGTGAAGAATGGTCAGCTACAATTGGTACGCCCCAACTCGCGCTATGCTGTGGTGCGCCGCACCACCTCGTTGCGCGGTGCTTTGTTCTGCCCCATGGTGAGCACTGACGACAAGCCGTATTACTATCACATCGACCTCCGCACCAATGGCGACGAGCTGCTTCACGATGCCAACGACGGCGAAGTGTTGCAAAAGACTGCTGAGACCCTTCTGCCCTTGAAGGATCTGCGTTGGAGCATTTACGAAGCCAACGATTGGGGCGACGTTTACATCAAGAGTTTCAAGGGACACTATATCTACTGCGATGGCACCGACCAACGCGTCACCGCCAACACATCTGTGCGCGATGCTAAAGGCCGCTACAAGCTCTGCTATATTGCCGACAACACTGACTCTCGCAGTGACGGCCATTGGCTTATTTACAACTACGCAAGCAATAAGACAATGAAAGCCGGCGGCGTCAATGAAAATAAAGTGGTTACAAGTAATGACTACAGCCCCGACAACCGCGTCCGTTTTACCAACCTTGGCGACACTATCTATCGCTACCTTTTATTCCCCGCTATGGGCATGAAGCCCCTACTTATGGGATATAACGATAAGGGACAAGTACAACTACACGCCCATACCATTAATAGCCAAGATGACCAACCCGGCCTCTATCAATGGCGCTTTGACGGACACAACATTGGCAATAAAGCGGGCTATTTCATCACTTATAACGATAAAGACAACACCTTCGGCGTAACGACCAACAAAGAAGAGGCTTATCAGTTTGAGTTTAGCCGCAACACTTACGAGAACAACGACCTCATGCGCGACAACCTGCTCAGCACCGATGAGCAGCATGCCCTTTGCATCGACGAGGATGGGACCCTCTCTTGGGGACAACCCAACACGCGCTACAGTGTGGCCCACCTTCGTTCCTTTCCACTCGCCCCGAAGTTGCCCGTTAGTTCGACTAATGGCGTGCATTACCAACTCTACTACTTACAGACGCAAAGCGGCAGTCACTATAACTATACGCTCAATGCTGACAACACGCAGCTTTCGTTGCAACCCGCAGCCACCGACGACTTGCGCCAACTCTGGGTGTTTGTGAACGATGGCCAAGGAACAGGCGACTACTATCTGCAGAGCGCCTATAACCGTGCTTTCTTAAAATACGATGCCACGGCCGAGGCTGGTCAGCGATTCGCTGCTACGACCAACATTGCCGAAGCTACTCATGTGCGCTTAGTCGAGAGCAACACACAACCCAACTATTGGCAATTGCAACTCGTAGGAGCTGGCGAAGGAAGCAACATCATTACGCACAATTACACCAATACTACAGGAACCTTTGCCCTCACCACACCTAACAACGACAATAACTTTGTCAACCTCATTGCAGCTGACATTACGCCCGATTTTTATGATGAAGATGGCGGTTCCTATCGCAACCTCCTGTTGAATGAATTAGACACGCCCTTACAACTTGTGGCGCAAGAGGACGGCCGCGTAACAACCGAAGACGTTAGCAGCACCAATACCAACCACAATAGTTGGAAGAACGTAGGCTCTCGCGAAGACTTTGTCCTACGCAATGCCAATGGTAAATACCTCACTACCGATAGCGAAGGCGCTGTCACCCTTACCGACAATGAGGCTGAGGCTACCCACTTCTTCCTTTGGTTCAACCACTCCACAGCCGATGGTTACCTCACTTGGATGTTTGGTCAACTGCCTGCCGACGGGAAAATACCCACCGTGCCCAACCGCTGCTTGGGCTACGATGAGGCGACCAAGAGCGTGAAGTTGCTGCCTTTCAGCACTTATATCACCGACAAGAAGCATACGCTCTGCTTTACTTTCTCTGCCCCCACAAGTCCAGCCTTAACTACCGATGGATTGACGGGCAAGAACTTCTACTACTTTGTTCACTTCGACAAGTTGGGCAACCAGTACATGAGCGACGGCAACGGCACCAGTGTCGATGCTATTGTAGAAGGCCAACGCAAAGTCAACGACCAAATGTGGGCCTTCGTGGGCCCGAGCAAGGAGGACTTCGTGGTGATGAGTAAAGATAAGTATTACCTCTACTTCAATCCGAAGAAACTTACCTTCGACGTGACGCACGACCTTTCACTGGCGACTCACTTCAGTGCCACTTATCGTGCCAACGTTGATCGTTATACCTTCACGCTCATTGGCGGAACAGGCACAGAGCGCTACACCGGTTGGCTACTCGCCAAGAGCGGCTACACCTCCAAACTTACACTCAACACCGAAGCGAACATGACGAATAATGCGGCCCTCTACTACTTGCGCTTTGAAGAGATTGCCCAACCGGAGGACTACTCTAACTACGAGATCCGTCCCAAGCGCTCTTGGTTTGTCAAGTTGGCACACGAGGCACAGACGCCCCCAATGACAGGTTTCATTCAGCGCGATGAAGAGGGCTGGACGGTCAATCCCTACACCAAGCGCCCGATGCAAAAGACGAGTACGTACACCATTACGCACTACCTTAAGTGTCAATCTACACACGACCTTTACGTACCGACGTGTATGGTTGGTTCGGCCTCAACGCGTTCACGTGCCTACCAGCGTTGGTATAATTATAAGACGGATGAAGCCGTAAGTGACTCTGTGCTCTACCTTGGCATCAATAGTAGCCGTAAGTATAGCAACGGACTCGTTGTGGGCGACCGCCTCAACTTCAATGGAGGCTACGGCAGCTTCGTTGACCACTACGTGACGTTCCAAATGCCTGAGAACGTGCCCGATGATTGGGAATACATCTTGGGAGCTGACCTAACGACCTATACCGACTTTGTCGACTACTTTGGCGACAATGGCAATCCACTCTATACGGGCGAGGTGACCAACGACATAGTCGTGCCTACCGACCAAGACTTAATAGAACCGACCGTGACGGGCCGCAACTTATTTGTCATTCGTAATGCACGCGCCATTGCCAACCAACTACTCAACTATCGCGAGGGGAGCAAACATTGGTTGGAAGAGAAGACAATTACGTTTCCACGCAAGAAGGTGACGCTCAATGTATCTACCGTCAACCTCGATATGCAAAAGTCCGACTACTGGTTCTACAAGGCGGCTACTGCTGCTGAGGAAAACCTTCAAAATGCGGAGGAGAGCAATGGCGGAACGTTGGAAATTGTGATAAACGATTCGCTCGGCACGGGTATCACGAGTATGGGCTTCCAGGCCAATGGTTTGTCATCAGCTTCTGAGCGTGCCATTGGTTTCAAATATCCTAAAGACCCCAATGGCTTTGGCACAGGGGAAGCCAATGCTGACCAATGCGAACTCAGGGTATATGGACGTACCAGTGACGGCATACGTTATCAAATAGCCAAGTTCACCCTCAAGTTCGAAAACGATTTCGAACCCATTCTCTACACCGAGGTGATTGGTAAGAATGTTGACGGTTCGTTTAAGTCCGACCGTTCCCCCGAAGCACTACAAGCCTTGACGGGAGATCCCGTGGCCACCATTACTTTCGACCCCGACCTGTACGACACCTTCCTCACGCCACCTGTGGGCACCAACACGTTCCTTTCTGACCGGGGGCAAGGTGACGGAGCAAATACTACTTATGGCCGCTGCTACCGCTATCCCTTCAACTACGACAACACTTCATACTGCTTTGCCCCAGTGAATACAATCTCCGACCAATGTACGTGGGGTAACTACACCATTTCGAAGAGATTCGACAGCGCCGACAACCGTGGCACCTTCTATCCTATTAAGAAGTTCTACAAAGACTTCTATATCCAAGGTGGCTACGATGACACGAACGCAGCCTTTCTCTACATCGATGCTTCCGACCTTCCTGGTCAGGTAGCTTCAATCGACTTTTCAGGTCAGGCCTGTACGGGTTCGCGCCTTTACGTGTCGGCTTGGATGAGTAGTCCCGACCGCGACCAGGAGTCGCCCGCCAACGTAGTGTTCCGCGTAGAAGGCATTACCGAGAGTGGCGATGTCAACACGCTCTATAGTTACTGCCCCGGTGCTATCTTAGGTCAAGCACGTGATCGCACAAGCAAAACGATTAATAACAACATCGATAACAATGGCATCGGTCTGTGGCAACAAGTGTTCTTCAGCTTTATCAACAAGAGTACTATCCCCTACACACGATATCGCTTGACGATTGACAATGCTTGTACCAACACGCGCGGTGGCGACATCTTGATTGACGATATTGAAGTATTCTCACTCAAGCCTTCTGTGCAGTTGGAGCGCAGCACGCCTGTTTGTAGTCAACAGATTACATTGGCTAAGATGACGGCCGACTTTGATGTGATTTTGCAACAATTGGACTTGACCGAGAATGAGGACTTGGACGGAGGCAACCCCAATATGTGGTACTGCCTACTCGACAAGGCCCTCTACGACAAAGAGTTGACGGCTAAAGCCACCGACCCCTCTAACTACACTCCTTCTACCACCGACGTAAGGCGCGCCTTTACAACGGCCTTAGTGGGCGACCCTGCGGTGACAACGGGTCCGGAACGTGCTTTCCGCTACATTGAGTTCACCACCCACTTTAATAACGATGCCTTACTGCCACCCTACGACTATGCCAAGGCACTGCATGGCATGAATGCGCAACGCTTTAAGGAAACATCTGGTGCGGGTGATCGCCACTTTATCATTAGCGATAAGTTTAAGGGGGCAAATCTTCAGCCGAGACACGAATATTACATTCTGTTTAAGCCGCGCTTCTCGTCCGACCCTATTACGATTAACAATGCAGTCAATGCCTTCGAACTGGGTACGGACTGCTGCATTATGAGTACTTTCCGTACGGGGTCTGCCATTACCGTAGTGGAAGACGGTGATGACGACACGGCTATCGACAATGAAGTACAAACTTGTGCGGGCAAGAGTGTGGCACTCAGCGTGAAGCAAAATGGCACGGCCGACAACGGCACAGAGCCTGAACGCTTGACACAATACGACTGGTGGCGCGATTACGTGGCTGGAGCTTTCGCACAGATATATGTCAATACAGCCAACCGTACGTGGCGAGTTATCGACAAGCACGAAGCCCCCATATCGACCGAAATCACGCTGCGCGAAGCGTTGATGACGTTCCGCCACTTCTACCCTACGGCTACGACTGTAGCGGCAGCGAAACCTCAAAGTGACGATGCGTTCGTCTTGACGCAACCGATCATTGACGTGCTCCTGCAACTCACACAAAACACATCAAAAAGTGTGGCACCTTTGCTCTTGCTCAACAATACGTGTAACGTATTCATACCTGTGGCTACGACTCAAGGAGAGATAGAGTACGTTACAGTCATTCCTATTGACCATACCAATGCCGACGGCAACGTGCAGTACTGCTACGACCCTGAACGAATTAGTATCTTGGTCAGTGGCAAAGCGCCACAGATCTTTGACGGACTGAATGGGGCGACTGACACTTACCCCGACCACTTAACGAACGTGCCTATACGCACCAGTCTGGCAGCCGTAAACGAGGTGAGAGAACAGAGTGCAAAAACCGCCACCGCCCCCAACAACGTGCTGCGAATCCCTCTACGCAGCATGCGTACAATCACCGATGGAGCATTGGGTATGCAACACATTCTCCCCTCTGACAGCGACCTGGGAGATGTCTACATCACTGCCACCAACGACTCTGCCATGGAGGTATACAAAATCTTTGCTGATAAGAAGGTGGAAGGCTTTCGCACTGTGGGACATGTAAAGGAACTTGAAGCTCTCAAGGCCAACCCAACGGAGGCGCATGCCGACATTTACTTCCTCAACGACTTCCATCCGCGCGAGGGTTATACTTATACGCTGCGCATTGACTTCCGCGAACGCTTTGCCGCTGGCGATGCTACAGTGTCAACGGCTTGCGACGGTACACTCTTGTTCGACCTCATCATCGTACCGCAGTATGAAGTATGGACAGGTGCTGCAGGTAATACGGACTGGACGAACGATGCCAACTGGGCACGTGCCGATCGCACGGAACTGCTTCGTGATGCGACCGATGCCCCCGACTACGTGACAAATGCGAAGAATGGTACGGCACAAGGCTTTGCCCCAATGTCGCACACCAACGTGATCGTTACGCCACAGGCGAATGGTCCCTTGCTCTACGCTACGGATTACAGCAGCGCGAAGGGCAATAATTTTGTTCACTTCATCGAACACGAAGGCGATCAGCGCACTGCTACGCCCGACATTGAGTACCACCTCTTGACGCAAAAGCAAGCTACGGAGGGCGGCTTCAACCCTTGCAGTCGCTACGGAACCTATCAGGCCAACAACCTTGTGTTGCAATCGGGCAGCGAACTCCTCCACCCCGAACGCTTGACTTATACGCAAGCGTGGGTAGAATACGCGCTCACTCCTGGCCGTTGGTACACCTTAGGTTCGCCCTTGCAGCATACCTACGCAGGCGATTGGTACGCACCCACTGACAATGCGCAGCAACTCACGCCTTACTTCGACGACGTAACGTTCAACACGACTGACTACAACCGCTTTGCGCCAGCCGTCTACCAACGCAGTTGGGACAAGGCCAACTCCTTGCTCTACTACCTCAAACCTTACTCGGCCGACGCACACCAACAGGCAACCGTTCAAAACAAGGACGTTTACCAAGCTATCGCATGGAGCAAGACCTTCAACGATGTGCAAACGCCTTATGGCGTAGGTGGTTTCTCGGTGAAGGTGAATGCAAAGGGTGCTTCAAATACTTATACGAAGTCGCTCTTCCGCCTGCCGAAGGAGGACACCAAATTTGGTTACTACACTACGGCGCAAGCTACTGATGGTAAGGAGTATACTGTCGACCGCACGAATAGTCATCGCCTTATCGCTGACCAGCTGAACGAGACGAGTCACACGATTACGCAGACGCTCACGAATCAGAACACGGCTAACGCTTACTTCTTAGTGAGCAACCCATTTACGTGTGGACTCGACATGAACAAGTTCTTCTCTACGAATGCCCCTGAGCTCGAAAGTGCAAAGTATTGGTTGCTCACGGCTGACGGACAGTTGGGTGTGATGCAGAATGCTGACGATAAGCAGTGGATAACTGTCAATGATGCCACGGCCACAACGGCTCAAGGCGTCCTCGCTCCAGGTCAAGGTTTCTTTGTGAAAGCTGCTCAACCCACGGGTAGTCTCTCGCTCTGCTTTACGGCAGACATGATGACGAGTGCCAAGGCCGTAGGTAGCACCCTACGCGCTCCAGCTCGCCGCCAACCGTTAGGTGGTTCGCTACGCACCTTGCGCATTCGTGCCGCTCGAGGTGGACTGCGAAGTGAAGCTATTGTCGTGAAAGACACCGAGGCCAACAACGACTACCAACCGTCTGAAGACCTCGAAGCGCTCGTTGACAATGCTTTGGCCGATGTGCCGATGGTTTATACCTTGGCGGGCACGCAGGCCAGCACAATCAACCGTCGCCACACGATGTTCCGCGTTCCCTTAGGCATTCTGAGCAACAGTGATGCACCGACGCGCCTCACCTTCATGGGGCTGAATGAGTTCAACGAAACGCTCTCGCTACTCGACGAACAAACGGGACTCGTCACACCGCTCACGCTCAGTACGGGAGCAAAGACGGATAGCGTATCGTTGGAGGTGTCAGGCAATGCAGTAGGTCGTTACTACATCTTGTCTTCGGCCGAACCTACACCTGACGACTTGGCTTCGCTCACGCGCCCGCTAATTCAAGTTGACAATCAGCGCCTCGTCATCACCTCCTCACCCGCTCACCCTTTGACGCACGTCGAAGTGGTCGATGCCGCTGGCCGTGTGCTTTACCAGATGAAGCCTTTCACCTCTTCGCTCCGTCTCAAACTGCCACAAGGCATCTACGTAGTCGAAGCGCGCACCGACGAGGGCAAAACGGTGAACAAGGTGACGATGCCTTGTTAATGTGCAAATGTGAGAATGTGCAAATGTGCAAATGGTTGCCTTTACTTACTGAGTTTTTATGAACACTTACTTAGTCTTCAATCTTTAACTCTGTAAATAAAGGCAACCATTTGCACATTCTCACATTTGCACATTAACTCAGCATTTGCACATTCACAAAGCATTTGCACATTAAATAAATATCGTACATTTGCAGCAAAACAATCTCATTATGAAGCATCAAGCTATAAAAGAACTGCCTTATGGTGTGTCGAACTTCGTCACAATCGCTGAGGAGAACATATATTACGTGGACAAGACCATGTACATTCCCATGCTTGAGAACGAGGCACGCAATCTTTTCTTCATACGTCCACGACGCTTTGGCAAGAGCCTCTTCTTAGGCATGCTTCACGCCTACTACGACTGCCGCACAAAGGATAAGTTTGAGCAGTGGTTTGGTAAACTGTGGATTGGCCAACACCCCACGCCTAATCAAGGACGCTATCAAGTACTGCACCTCGACTTCTCACAAGTGGGAGGAAAGATAGAAAAGTTAGAAGAGAACTTCGATAGTTATTGTCGTGTTGTATTTGACAGTTTCGTCGATATTTATGAAGACTATTACACCGACGACTTTGTCAAAAAAGTAAGAAGTGCTGCAACAGCGGTCGACAAACTTACCCTCATCAACGATGAATCGAAAAAGTACGAGTACCCGCTCTACCTCATCATCGATGAGTACGACAACTTTACCAACACCGTGCTCAACGAGCAGGGTGAGGACGTATATTGGGCCATAACGCATGCCGAAGGCTTCTATCGCGACATTTTTAAGAAGTTCAAAGGGTCATTTGACCGTATCTTCATCACAGGCGTAAGTCCTGTTACGCTTGACGACGTGACCAGCGGCTTCAACATTGGTTGGCACATCTCTACGAAACCTGAGTTTAACCAAATGCTCGGTTTCTCAACTGAGGACGTGCATGCTCTCTTCAGTTATTACAAAGCGTCGGGTTCCATTCGCCCAGACTGCAACATTGAAGCTGTGATTGACGAGATGAAGCCTTGGTACGACAATTACTGTTTCTCAGAAGATGCACTCCACACGCAAAGCCGCGTGTTCAACTGCGATATGGTCCTCTACTACCTACGCAACTACATCAGCCGTGGCGAAGGACCAAAGGAGATGATCGACCCGAACACCAAGACGGACTATAACAAGATGAAGCGCCTCATACAGCTTGATAAGTTGGACGGCGACCGCAAAGGCGTCATTCGCACCATTGCCGAAACGGGAGAGATTGCTTGCAACCTCTACGAGACTTTCCCCGCACACCAAATCACCGACCCTAAAATATTTCCAAGTCTCTTGTTCTACTACGGCATGCTCACCATTAAGAACACTCGAGGAGCCAAACTCTTAATGGCTATCCCCAACAACAACGTGCGGAAGCAGTACTATGGCTATCTGCAAGAGATGTTTGAAGAGAAGGCTTACGTCGACACTGAACTGCTCACCGACTATTATTACGACATGGCCTATGACGGGAAGTGGAACGAAGGATTGCAATTTATGGCCAATGCCTATGCCAAAGTGGCGTCCGTACGCGACGGCATTGAGGCGGAACGCAACCTACAAGGCTTCTTTATGGCTTACCTCAATCTCAACGCTTATTATTACAACACCGCGCCTGAGTTGGAGTTGAACCACGGATTCTGCGACTTCTTCCTCCTACCCGACTTGACGCACTACGCTACAAAGCATAGCTACATTCTCGAACTCAAACTATTGCACAAAGGCGACACCGAAGCCACCGCACAAAAGCAATGGGACGAGGCCGTCACGCAAATCAACGCTTACGCCCAAGCACCTCGCGTCGAGGCCTTGCGCCAAGGCACGCAGCTGCACAAAATCATCATGCAGTTTGACCGACACCAACTGCACAGAATGGAAGAAGTGCATAGTTAATGTGCAAATGTGAGAATAACGTAATGTTTTTTATAACTGCGCGTACAAAGGCGACCATTTGCACATTCTCACATTTGCACATTAGCATATTAGCTCATTCCCAAAACTTTTGCATAACTTTGCACACTCGCTTTTTATAAATGACAACCGAATATTGATAACAATATATGGATATTGACTTTGTAATAACATGGGTCGACATGAACGACCCTACGTGGCAAGCCAAATTTTCAAAATATTCAGGCAACAAAAATAACACAAAGAATGGGGTCTGTGATGCTCGCTTCCGCGACTACGGCTTCTTAAAATATTGGTTTCGAGGGGTAGAACAATTCGCCCCCTGGGTGCGCAAAATACATTTTATAACCGACGGGCAAAAGCCTGAGTGGTTAGATGAGTCGAACCCTAAAATTCACCTTGTTAACCACAAAGACATTATTCCTGAAGAGTTTCTCCCCGTTTACAACTCTGCCGTAATTGAACGTTACATTCATCGAATAGCGGGATTGGCCGACCATTTTGTTTACTTCAACGACGACTTCTATATTATCAACCACGTCAGCCCCGAACGTTTCTTCCAGAACGGACTGCCGTGCGACATCGCCGTCTTCTCCTACAACCCTTCATGGTCGCAATGGTACAAACGCATTAAGAACAATATTCGACTCATCAATCGCCACTTCGACAAGAAAAAGGTGCTATCACAACACCACGACAAGTGGTATGACAAGAGCTACGGTATGAAGGCGCGTTGGAACTATCTACTCCACTTCTACAGTAAGTTCATCACACTGCGCGTGCCTCACAATGCACAGCCTTACCTCAAGAGCACATTCGATGACGTATGGAAAGCCGCTGATGAGGAATTGACCGAAACGTCACACAACCGTTTCCGTTCGTTAACGGACTTTACGCCCGAACTATTCCGCACGTGGCAAATCTGTCAGGGCAACTTCACACCTTATAATACGTATCGCGACACGAAGATGTTTCCCCTCATGATACGCTCTAAACAAGCTATCAAGGCCATTTACGAACAGAAGTACACACTCATCTGCTTGAACGACAACGTCCACATTCATCACTATGATCAAGTGATGCAACAACTCGACGAAGCTTTCAGACATATACTGCCCGAACAATCGTCGTTCGAGAAGGGATAGACTGGAATTTAGGAGGTTAGTTTGAGGGGGTTAGAAGGTTAAAAAGTTAGTTTACTCAAGTTTCGGATTTAGCAAGGGCGGGCTGAAAGCCCAATGGAACACATAGCCCAGGGCAAGCGAAGCGACACCCTGGG
>OLFV01002028.1_pt1 | contig 16726 bp, 10 predicted proteins | sample 1605551 | NCBI WGS metagenome assembly OLFV01 (sample SAMEA3888922, study PRJEB22519) | human gut metagenome | biome: human gut; feature: human-associated habitat; material: faeces | place: Denmark | collected 2011
CATGAAAATAGGAGATAAACACCTATGATTAGTGTTTACCTCCTACTCGATTTTTTTTGCATGTTCTGCTTTCTGCACAATTATCTTTCTTCCTTTCATTTTTTTGAGACAAGAGAGTGTAAAGAAAGAGGCGATTTCTTATGAAAAGCAGGAGAGCTGAAATGATGTTGTTTGTTAGAGAAAGTGTTTAACCCCAAATCGGTCGTTATGGCTTGCTTGGTCCTTGCTTGCTGAGGTTTTAACGACAATAGAGACAATAGGGACAATCTTTAGCTTGTTTGGCTATCTGCATTTTCTATATTTTTAGCTTGTTCATCAGCTTGTTCATTAGCTTGTTCAGCAGTTTGTTCATTAGCTTGTTTAGCAGTTTGTTCATTAGCTTGTTTAGCAGTTTGTTCATTAGCTTGTTCAGCAGCATGTTTTTTAGCTTGTCAGGAGCTTGTTCAGCAGCTCATTCTTTCAGCAGCCCCCAAAAAAATGCAATTAAAAAATTGTCTCTATTGTCTCTATTGTCTTTAAACCCTCAAGGGAGTCCCTATTGTCTCTATTGTCTTTTTTTAAAAAAACAAGAGGGCGAAAAACAACCCTCTTGTTCTGCTTTTTATTTTCTGTTTCCTGCGTTTTCTATATAACAGGCTTTTTCCAATTGTATTTTATATATTGGCTTTTCTCAATTATATTGGTTTTTCCAATTGTATTTTATATATTGGCTTTTCCCAATTATATTGTATTTTTCCACAATTGTCTTTATTTAGCTCCTGTAAACTGTCCTATAAAGAAGATGGCACCTGTGGCGCGTTCCTTTATGATGTAGACAAAGGGGCGGGTGGCGTGAAACTCTACATGCTGTGGCTCTTCAGGGGCCAACGACATGGTCATGATGGCTGCTGTCACGGCTGCTGCCTTGGTGCCCTTCTCGTTAACCTCGATCTTTGCCTTCTGAAGCATGTTCGAGATGTGCATGGGGGCTGCTGTCATGTGGCTGAAGTTGGCCTTTGAGGCATCGAATATTGACGGGGCGCCAAGCTTTGCTATGATGCTGTTGAGCGAGGTCTCCTGCTCTATGCTGAAGCGTGGAAGCTTCAGGTCAACGATGTGCTCGGTCATGTTCTGGTCTGTCTGCAGGAGCTTCTCGGCCGTGAGGTCTTTCATGATCTCGTCAATGCTGTGGCCGTTGTGGGGGAGCAGCACGGTCATGGAGTAGGCTCCGTTGCCGTAGGGCAGGTCCACGGCTGCGTAGGCGGGTGTTGTGGTGTAGAAGAACTTGTCGTTCTGGTGCATCATCTGCACCTTCTGTATGTTGCGCGTGTAGCCCTGGAAGCGCTCCTGCTTGGTCATGGTCTTGTCGAAGGTCTTTGCCCATGTGCCGTTGAAGAAGATGGCGTTCATGAGGTAGGCTGTGGCGTTGGGGTCTGTGTTGTCGATGATGCTCGGAATCATGCCCTTGGTCTGTTTGTTGCACCATGTGTTGATGGTTTTGGTGGTCTTGGGCGATGCGAAGTCGAGGCTCTCCACGCCTGAGAGATAAAGCTCCTTCATGGCCTTTGTGAAGGCGTCGTTAAGCTTTATGTTCTTGTTCACGGCAATATAGTTGGCCACGTTTATGTCGGTAGCCTTGTCGAGACGGCTCTGCTTTTCCATTATAGAGTGGTAGAGGGCGTTCATGGCGTTGATGTCGGCATCGTTGGCGCCGATGGTGCTCATGATCTGCTGGCGTGTTTCGCCGTCGGCTCCGTTGGCGAGCATGGCCATGAGGTAGGTCACGCTGAGCGGCGAGATGACGGTCGGCTGCATGTTGGCTGTCTCTGTGAAGAGCTTCAGGGCGAAGTCGTTGTTCTTCTGTACCTGCGCACGTTGTGTGTCGTCGAGAATGAGATAGCTTTCGTCCATATCGTGTGCTTCGTCAGGATAAGCCACCACGGCGTCGCTGACGTTTGTGTTCTCGCTTGCAGCTTTCTTCTGTGTGCCGCATGATGTTGCGACCATTGCTGCTGCCACCATCGACATGGCGGCTACCTTTTCTAATGTCTTGTTCATATTCGTAATATAAAATGTGTTCCTTATTTTTTCTTTGCTTTAGCCTTAGCCTTTGCTTTTAAAGATAAAAAACCTCTTGAGGGCGCTTTCTTGTATGCTGGTGTGCTTATTTAACAGAATTTAAAATAAAGATCCACACAAAAATGTCCTGTTTTTATGACAGGCCATCTATCTCTCCGTTCACGATGTCTATTTTCAGGGCTTGCGGCACCTTGGGCAGCCCCGGCATGCGCATGATCTTGCCTGCTATGATGACGAGCATCTCGGCACCTGCGTTGATGACGATGTCGCTCACGTTGACGTCAAAGTTCTTGACCACGCCGTAGAGCTTCGGGTCGGTAGAGAACGAATATTGTGTCTTGGCTATGCACACGGGGAAACGGTTGTAGCCCATGTCGTAGATCATCTGTAGCTTCTTCTTTGCCTCGGCCGAGAAGCTCACGGTGGCGGCACCATAGACCTTGCGTGCCACCTTACAGATCTTTTCTTCCACCTTGTCGTCGTCGTCGTAGGCCAGGGTGAGGGGAGCCGACGGCTTGTTGGCGATGGTCTCTACCACGAGGCGGGCCAGCTCTTCGGCACCCTTGCCGCCCTCTATGAAGGCGTTGTTCACGGCAAAGCCCACGCCCAGGCCGGCACAATGGCGGCGCACGATGTCGATCTCTTCTTCTGTGTCGGAGGCGTAGCGGTTGAAAGCCACCACCACGGTCTGTCCATACATCTGCATGTTGCTTATGTGCTTGTCGAGGTTCTCAAGACCCTTGGCCAGCCCCTCATGGTTCTCGTTCTTTATCTCGTCCAGGGGCACGCCGCCGTGCATCTTCAGACCTTGTGCCGTGGCCACGATGACCGTAAGCTTGGGCTGAAGGTTGGCCTTGCGACACTTTATGTCGAAGAATTTCTCGGCACCCAGATCGGCCCCGAATCCGGCTTCTGTAATGACATAATCGCCAAAGGTCATGGCCATCTTTGTGGCGAGTATAGAGTTGCAGCCGTGGGCTATGTTGGCAAACGGTCCGCCGTGCACAAAGGCAGCCGTGTTTTCGGTTGTCTGCACGAGGTTGGGGTTGAGGGCGTCGCGCAGCAGAACGGTTATGGAGCCTGCCACGCCGAGGTCTTTGACGGTAAAGGGCTTGCCTTCAGAGGTGAAGCCGAGCAATATGTTTTCTATGCGGCGGCGCAGGTCGGCCTCGTCGGTAGCGAGACAGAGGATGGCCATGATCTCGGAAGCGGGTGTGATGTCGAACGCCGACTCGCGCACCACGCCGTTGGTCTTGGCTCCCAGGCCTGTGACGATGTAACGCAGGCCGCGGTCGTTGATGTCGAGCACGCGGTTCCACAGCACCTCTTTCATGGCAAAGCCGTTGTCGCGGTTCTGGTAGATATAGTTGTCGAGCAGAGCCGTGATCATGTTGTGTGCAGAGGTGATGGCGTGGAAGTCGCCTGTGAAATGGAGGTTTATCTTGTCCATGGGCAGCACCTGTGCGTATCCGCCTCCTGCCGCTCCGCCTTTCTGTCCGAAGCAGGGACCGAGCGACGGCTCACGCAGGGCGCAGATGGCTTTCTTGCCTATGCGGTTGAGGCCGAGGGCCAGACCCACCGACACGGTTGTCTTGCCGATGCCCGCCTTGGTGGGGGTGATGGCTGTTACAAGAATGAGGTTGCTCTTCTTTGTTCGCTCTTCATCGATGAGCTTTAGCGGAGCTTTGGCAATATACTTGCCGTAGTTCTCAATCTCGTCGGCAGGAATGCCGTAATTGGTCGCCACTTTGTGTATTTCTGTCAATTTGGTCTCGCGTGCTATCTCAATGTCAGATTTCATAATGTTGATTTTGTTTTTCTTAGAAAATGCAAAATTACACAATATTATTGGGGTGGCAAAATGATTTTTGAATTTTGAATTTTGAATTTTGAATTATTGCGGCTACTGCCGCAATTTTGAATTATTGAATTTTGAATTATGATTTTTGAATTATCGAATTATAAATTTTTGAATTAGCCGAGCGTAAAGCCTAAAATCAAAAATCGAAAATTCAAAATCGGCTGAAAGCCGACAATTCAAAATTCAAAACTCAAAACTCAAAATTGCGGCGTTTGCCGCAATAATTCAAAACTCAAAATTCAAAATTCAAAACTCAAAAACTGCAAATGTCTTTGTAAGCACAATGTTTGCATCTGCTCTCGTCTGTTGTGGCAGCAAAGGGCAGCGACGGGTCGTAGATGTCGGCAATGAGCTCACGGAGCCTGTCGCCAAACTGTTTGCGGAGCGGCTCCACGTCGTTTATGCGTGCTGGGCCAAGGTTGAGCACAGGGTCATAGTCGGTTGCCGTGTGCTGAATGTAGAGCAAGGCGGGGCTGACGGGCAACGCCTTGGGGTTGTGGCGTGAGGAGTGGCTCGTTATGAGCGAGTAGAGGAGCGTTTGCAGATAGTAGCCCGCCTGCTTCTTTCGCTTCTCGCCCGTGGTGAAGATGTCGTCGACCGTCGCTATCTGTTCTGCGTTCGAGGGTTTGTGGTAACGTCCTGTCTTATAGTCGACCACGCGCATGGTCTCGTGGCCTGTCTGCTTGTCTGTTACCGCGTCAAGACGGTCTATGGTGCCGCCGATGCGTATGGTCTGGCTCGTGGGCTGCCCCTCGTTTATGGTTATTGTTGTCTCCACCTTCTGCTCCAGCCCGCAGATGGTGAACGGCGTGTTCTCCTTGTCGGCGGTCAGGAGCGAGCGCAGATAGTCGGCTATCACGGCGCGGTTGATGAGTTGCAGACCGTTATATTCGGGCTTGTGCTTTGTGGGGTCAATCTTGAACAGCTCCTTGGCAAAGGCGTGGTCGACATGTTGCAGGACCGCATGGTGCTGGCGCAGAAACTGGTCTATGGCCGTGGTCGTGACGAGACCTGTGGGCGCGATGGTGTTGTAGATGCTCTCGGCGGCAGCATGGAAGATCAGTCCGAAGGTGCGGTCGTCGAGCTCGGCCTGCTCATCGTCGTCATACTCATGAATGTGTGCAAGGTTGTTATAATAGAACGTGAGCTGACAGGTGAGGTAGCGGTTTATGGCCGTGGGCGACAGGTAGCTGACGGTCTTCAGCTCTTCCATGATCTCAGGCGTCTTCTCTATGCATGCGTGGCGCGTGAAGCTCGTTGCGGCGTGGCGTGCGCTCAGGCTGACGTGCCGTATGTCTATTCCGCTCTCCACCATGAGCTGCGTCATGAAACGGCTCTTCTCGCACGGGGTGCCCGCGTCCTTTACCGTCGATGAAATTATGGTCACGTCGGCAGAGCGTTGCAGCAGACGGTAGAAATAGTAGGCATAGATGGCCACCTTGTGGTCAACGGTCGTGAGGTCGTAAGCCTTGCGTATGGAGTAGGGAATGAAGGAAGCGTCGTTCACGCCCTTCGGCATGTTGCCCTCGTTGCAGGAGAGAATGAGCAGGTGCTCAAAGTCGAGGTTACGGGTCTCGAGCACACCCATGACCTGTATTCCCTCTATCGGTTCGCCGTGGAACGGAATGGAGGTGCCGCCTATGAGCTGGGCAAAGAGGCGCTCAAGGGTTGAGAGGTCGGCTTGCAGGTCGCCGCTGTCGATAAGCTCTAACAGTCGGCTCACAAGCGTGTACATCCTGAACACGCTCTCCGTGAAGAGCGCATCGTCTGACGCACATTGTGTGCCCACATGCTTCAGCACCTTCTGCAGCCAGGCAAAGAGGTTGCGGTCTGCTTCGGCTTCGCTACACGGCGAGGGGGCGAGGTCGGCAAAGATGAGAGCCGTGCCCTCGTCCACGGCAAGCTGCTGTCGGGAGGGATAATAGGTGCGTGCCTCTGCGTCGGAGGTGAGGCGCTTTATGAGCTCTGGCGCCAGGGGCGATATTATGGTGCTGAAGGGGTGGCGCAACACGCGAAGGACGGCGTGCAGGCTGTATTTGTCGCTACCCGCCTTGTGGCCGTTGGTCTGCAGGTCTATGAGCATGCTCATGAGCGAGGCCACCGATGTCTGTTGCAGGGGGAAACCTGTTGTTATGTTGGCTTTCTCCACCTCGTCGGGCAGGGCGTGCATGACGGTTTGCAGAATGTTCTCGTCGCACATCACCACGGCTGTTGAGCTGCCGGCTTCTATGCGCCCTTTGCCCTCTTGGGTTAGCCAACTGCTCATGTAGGCGGCCTGTACCGTGTCTGTGGAGGCTTCGGCAAAGGTTATGTGTGGCTTGCGCTTGAGGTTGCTGTAGAGGGCGGCGCGGCTGGTTCCGTTCTCTTCAAGGGCGTTGGGAAAATGCTCCAGATACTGGGCTATGAAATGGCCCGCCTCGTTGTCGGGCTGTCCCTTGCGCGGCATGTAATAGGTGTCATAGTCCCAATAGAACAGGGCCTTGCCAGCCTTTTTCAGCTTGCTGAAGAGCTGCTGCTCCACCTTTTGAAGCATGTTGAAGCCTATGAAGACGTAGGTGTCGAACTCGTTGAACGTCTCGGCTTCCGCGTTTGAGACCACGTCGCGGTAGAGAGCACCCTCATAAGCGAGGTGCTGCTCTTTCAGCCGTTGGTTGAACCGTGTGTAGATGGTGCCTATGTGTTGCCACAGGTTGACAAACCGCTTCTTCAGTTCGCTCTCGCCTGAAGCACTTTGACCCGCGTTTTCTTGGGCGAAGCTTGCAAAGAACCTTTTCAGGATGGCTTGCTTCTCTTCGTCAAGATAGGTGAGGTCTCGCTCAATCTCGGCAATGTCGGCCACGTTACGGAACACCTTGTCGGCATCGGCAAGGTTCTTGTCGACATCGTCAAAGTCGGACAGCATCAGTTGGCCCCAACTGTAGAAATGGTCTATCGTCTCCTTCGACTTGGTACACTCCACATAGGTCTTGTGAAGGTCGCACACAAGCTTTATGGGGTCTGCCACGGTTAGCAACGAGTGGCGGCGGAAGAGGTCGCTGATGGTCATGTAAGCAGGAGTCCACATGGGCTCTCCTCCCGTCATCTCAAAGAAATGACGGTTCAGAAACAGAGAGGCACGCTTGTTTGGGAACACCACGGCCACGCGCGACATGTTTTTATCGAATCGGCTGAGCAGGTCGGCGGCGACAAGCTCAAGGAATGTTTTGCTCATATTTTTTTTCTCCTTCTTTCTTTTTTCTCCTTCTCTTTTCTTTTCTTTTCTTTTTTTTCTTCTCCTCCTCCGTCTTTTTCTCCTTCTTTCTTCGTCTCCTTCTCTTTCTTTAAATGAGGGTTCTGCAAAGATCAAGACCTTAACATTTAACAACTCTGTTGGGATAGACGTACCACAGGTAGCCTTCCACATCGTTGTGTCCCATCTGTTTGAGCATGGCCATGTAGAGGCCCACTTGCTGCTTGTGTTCGTCGGTTGGAGAGGCAAATTTGAAGTCGACAACCACGAAGCGGCCGTTGCGTTCCATCACACGGTCCGGACGATACTCCTTCATCTTGTTCGGATCGTTGGGATCGCGCGTGAGGATCGTACACTCGTTGTACAGACGCCACCCCGGGGCGAACCAGTCGGCAGCCTGCCTGCAAGCCAGACGGCTCGACATGAGTGAGGTTATGGCCTCGGGGGTTATGGGCGCATCGGCAAGCAAGCCGCGCTCCACATAGCTCTTCATGACCTTTGGCAGGTCATCGGCTGTACGCATCTCCGAGAAGATGCCGTGCATGATGTTGCCCTTCTTTATGTAAGAAATCTGTTGCTCCTCGTCCTCGCCCTTTACAAACTCTCTGCTGTCGTTGCTCTGACGGAACGTGGCCTTGCTGGGGTAGGTGTTGAAGTCGAGGTCTATGCGCTCCTTCTCGGCAAGAAACACGTTGGCTTGCTTGGGCTTGGCAGCAGAAAGGCGTGACAGCTCTTCTCCTGCCTCTTCTCCTTTCTTCTCTCCCTTTTCTTCTTTTTTGGCTATTGTGCCGTAAGCGAAGCGCACCTCGTCGTCGGGACCTTCGGCTCCCTCAAACTCGGCTCCTTCAAGGTCGGCAGCTATGAGGGGCAGACATTGCTCCAAGAGGTTTGACCGATACTGCTGGTCGGCTCGTCGTCCATAGACAAAAAGGTTCTTGCCTGCACGGGTGAAAGCCACATAGAGCATGTTGAGGTTGTCGATAATGTTTTCGAACGATTCTTCCAGACAGTCGTGCTCAAAACATGTGCCGGCCATTCTGCTCACAATGTTGCTCACAGCCACCAACGGCAACTCGTTGAAGGGAGCCGTGCGCGGCTGGCACCAGATGAGGCCAGGGAGCGTCATCTTCCAGTCGCAGAACGGAATGATGACGTTGTCATATTCTAGACCCTTGCTCTTGTGTATGCTCAGCAATTGTATGCCGTCGGCATCGTCGGTCTGTATGGTCAGGTCGCAATAGCTGTTGTCCCATTGTTCAAGGAACCCCTCTATGTCGGATGGGTTGTCTATGGCAAACTTGTTTATGACATCGAAGAAGGCGCACACAAACGCGCTCTGACCCTCTATCTCGTCGAGTTTGTAAAGACGTTGCAGATGCTCGGCAAGCTCAAAGAGCGGAAGGGCAGACAGGTCGGTATCGCCAAAGAGCAGCCTGTCAGCAATTTGGCTTGCGGCGGCGCTGGTTATGGCGAAGCTCTTGCAGCCGTCGGTCTCGTTGCTTACAAAGCTTTCTTTGTTGCCTGTAAAATCTTTCTCTTCGTTGCCTGTGCGTTTTTTCTTTTCGTCCTGTTCCCTTCTCTCGACATATTTTTTATAGAAGCATGCCACGTTTGCCTGCATGATCTCGTCGGTAGGGTGGAGGAGCAGACGCAAAGACCAGATAATGGCGTTCACGGCTATGCTGCTGTCAAGACGGTAAGCCTCGCCCGAGACCACAGGCACCTCAGGCAGGTGGTCAGACAGGTAGCGGGCTATGGTGCGCACATCCTCGTTGCGGCGCATGAGCACGGCGATGTCGCGAGGACGCACATGCTCGCTGAGCAACCTCGATATGGTTGCCGTGACACGCTCCATCATGAGCGTTGTCGTGTCGGTCTCGTCGTCAGCTTGTCGCGGCAACAGTTGCACCTCTATTCGTCCCACCTTAGGCCGCGGACGGTTGGCGGGTATGAGCTGCACCACGTCCGAGTAGGCTTTCTCAAGCTGCGCCGCCATCATGTCTGACCCCGCATCGGCAATGCGTTGGCGCTCCAGCATGGCAGCATGTGTGAAGAACGAGTTGTTAAAATCTATAATGTTGCGCTCCGAGCGATAGTTGGTCTTCAGACTGTCCTCATGAGGTGTGTAAGGCGTGTCCTTAAACTGGGCGTCTATGTTGTTGAGCAAGCGCCAGTCGCCTTCGCGCCATCTGTAGATGCTCTGCTTCACGTCGCCCACGATGAGGTTTGTTCCGCTGTCCTCACGACTAAGACACTCGAGCAGCAAGACCTTGAAGTTGGCCCATTGAATGGTACTTGTGTCCTGAAACTCGTCAATCATGATGTGGTTGATCTGCGTGCCTATCTTCTCATAGATGAACGGCGTGTCGTCATGTCCGATGAGCCGGTGGAGCATATATTGTGTGTCGCTCAGCAAGAAGCGGTTGTGCTGAATGTTGTCTTCGCGCACGGCTTGCGCTATGCTTCCGAGCAGACGCAGCTGGTGCATGTGTGCCAGCACCTCTTGCGAGGCCTGATAGTTGTTCCACTCGCGTCGGCGCGTGCTCTCGGCCTTTTCAAGCAGGGGCGTGAGCTTGTCGTGAGCGAGGGCTTTCAGCAACGTGCCGTTTGGCCCCTTAAGGGCTGTCTTGGTGAGCCATGCGTCGGGGTCGGCGAGAGCCTTACGGTAGGTTGCGAGCAGCTCGCCCGTCTTCTTGTCGTTGAAGGCCGAGGGGCTGTAGTCGCCGCGTTGCAGTTTTATAAAGAACGAGGCGGCTCCACGGCTCTTGCTTGCAAGGTCGTCTATGGTGAAGCCCGCGTTGGCGATGGCGGCAAAAAACTCGTCTGCCACATTCTTCATGCGTTGTTCAGCGTTCTTTGCCAAGGTGCGCAGGGTGGAGGTGTAACGCTCAAAAAACGTTGCTTCGCCGATGGTCGTTTCCAACGTGTCGCTATGTTCCTTGTAGAAGTCTTTGAAGATGTTGCGTCCAAAATCTTTGATGTGTCTTATGACGTTCCAGTTTTTGTCGTCGTTTATCGTGTCCGTGATATATTGCATGATCCACACCAACAGCTCGTCCGTGGGGCGCAGACTCTCGATCATCCTGTCCACGGCCTGCTGCTCTATCTGCGTGTCGCCCAGCTCTATGCGCATGTTGGCCGTGAGGTCAAGCTCGCGCGCGAGGTTGCGAAGCACAATCTGGAAGAACGTGTCGATGGTCACCACGCGAAAATGGTTGTAATGGTGTACGAGGAGTGTGAGAGCCTGTCCGGCTCTCTCTGCCACGATGGCGGGTGCGAGGCCGAGGTCCTGGCTTATCTTCGAGGTGTAGTCGGTCGAGTCGGCAAGCTGCTTCCACATGCCGTAGAGCTTTGTCAGGATACGACTCTTCATCTCGTCTGTGGCCTTGTTTGTGAAGGTCACGGCGAGAATGTTGCGGTAGCTCATCGGGTTGTTGATGAGCATTTTAATATATTCTATGGTGAGCGTGAAGGTCTTGCCGCTTCCTGCGCTCGCTTTATAAACTGTCAGCATGTGGTGTGGAATAGAAAAAAACAAATATGGTTTAAGATGGTTGATTATCTTTGGGGCATTTCTCTTGCCGCCCGTTGGTCCTGCCGCCCTTTATCTTGACGCCCTAAACGCCGCCAAGTTTACATAACGGCGTTTCATCAGCCGGCGATAGATGTTGCGCATCCACAGGCGATGTGTGGCTATGAACACAAGGCCTATGACCATTATAATAATGTTGGCGATGTCTTTTGAGAACATGGCGCTCATCATGGAGATCGTTATCATGGGCAGACCGAAGCTCACGGCCTGTGCCAGGAGCTGAGCATAGCTGTTTTCCATGCCTGCCTTGCTTGTGAACTTGGTGTTGAGCGGAACCGTCTGCTTGTTGTAGACAGCCAGCTGGAAGAGCACGAAATATTGAAACCCTGCCGTGAACGAGGCCATGCTGACAAGCATGAGGATTGACCATTTGCCAACGATGACCAAGGGGAGCATGAGCAAGAAGGGTATGATGAGCAGCAGGCAATAGACATAATATTTTGCCTTCAAGAGCGACAGAATGTTTTCGCGGCGCACCATAAGACAGTCTATATAGTTGCCCTCATAACTCATGACGCGGGTGAGCATCATCTCTCCATAGACAACAAAATTGTAGATGCACCAGAAGATGGTCATTCCTGCCGAATCGTAAACGTCGGTTGTGCAGACCACAATTGTGAGCAGCACGACGATGGCTGTTGCAAACCAGAAGAGCTTGCGCGGATTCTTGTTGCGCGACATGAGACGAAGCTCAAGTTTTATGTATTGCCCGATGTCGCCATATTTATTCAGAAAAGCATAGCTCTTTGCCGACCGCACCTCTTTGGTCTTTTCGACGGCTTGCACCTCTTTCATGACGTGCTGTTGCTGCGTGGCTATGTTAGCCTTTATGAGCAACGCCAAGAGGGCAGCGGCAAACAGCAGGGGTAGGGGGTTGCCAGCAGCAATCTGCTCGCCAGGCATGGTGACGGCCCGCAAGAACAGGTCGCCGGCAGCCCCGTCGAGCAGCACCATCGGCACGAGCAACGAGGCATAGAAAGCCACGGGCAGAAGCCACCACAACATGGAGTCGTTGATGAGCGTGCGCACGATGGCGTACCATTGGCTGTTGGCCATTGCCAGCAGCCAGCAATAGACGATGAGCAGAAACGACGGCCAAAGGCCGTAACTGAACACTACCGACATGAGGCAGAACGGCACAACCATGATGAGCCACACGGCGTTGCCCCAGCTCACAACCGATGTGGCAACAAAATGGTTAACACATGTGTTGCGGGGCAACGGCAGAAGAAGATAAGGTTTCACCATCTGCGACGGGGTCTGCTGCACGGTGAAGCGCAAGAAGAAGTCGAGGGCAAAAATGAACGGCAAGCACATGCACAAGATCTCGGGTGAGGTGTACCTGCCGCCGTCGTTGGCTATGAGAGCAAGCATTACAGCCGCTCCAAGCAGATACACTATCACGAACGACGACATAAGCGTTATGACCACCTTTGCCGCCTTGTTGCCCGCGTTTGACAAGCTGCGCTTCTCCGCCAGCTGTCTGTGGCGGCGCAACAGCTTAAAGAGTTGCCATGTGTTCATTCTTTTTCGTTTTGTTTTCTTGTCTTCTTGTTCCGTTATTTCCTTGTTGCTTGTTGTCTAACCTCTTGTTGGCTCTTCTTGTGCAACCTATTTTTAGCTACCTCTTGAGAGCATCTTCTTGTGCAACCCATTTTTAGCTACCTCTTGAGAGCTTCTTCTTGTGCAAATCTTTTTTAGCTACCCCTTGAGAGCTTCTTCTTGTGTAACCCTTTGGGTCGGTTCCCCTTTGAGAGCGTCCCTTTATCTAAGGTCAATAACCTCAGCCTGAGGAAAGTCTTTCTGGTTGAACGTGAACACGCTGTTGGGTTGGTTCTTTGCCTTGAAGTTGCTTACCGTGATGGTGCTCCATGTGCTGTTTTGGCGCATCTTTATGCGTGATGGCACATAGCTTTTTTTGTTAATGCTTATGTAGAGCTCCTGCACGGTACGTTTCTTGTTTTGTGCTGTCAGATGAACCTCATAGCTCTGCGCGTTTTGTGTGAGCGTCATGTTGTAGCCCGTCTTGTAGAGGTTTATGAAGGTGTAGGGGTTCATGGTCATCTGCTGCGCCTGAGTGGGCGTTGTGACGTTAACCTCTTGTGTCTTCTTCATGTAGGTCCATTGTGTCTTGCCGTTGAACCATACGGTAGCCATAGGGGTGTGCGCGTTAAACTTGTTTCCCTTTATGGCTATTGATCCCGATGTTGTTCCAAGTTTAGCGTTGGAGAAGGTGAAGTTGGCGCTTGCACCTCCCTTGTGTCCAATCACTTGTGCCGTCTTGTTGAGCACGTCCATAGCCTGTTTGTTTGTCTGTGCTGATGTGCACACGGCAACGGCCAGCAGGCAAGCCATAAATAAATATCTTAATGTTTTCATAATTTGTCGTTCCAAATCTTAATACTCAATTCCTTTTTTACCCTTTTACCTTTTTATTTTTACCTGGTTGTTTCTCCTTCGCTCAGTTTCCTTTTTTTACCTTTTTACCTTTTTATCTTTACTATCACAGCATTCCCTTCGTCGAAGGCAGCTCATAATGGTAGATGTCGCGTTTTACCGCCATCTTGATGCTCTTGGCGAGAGCCTTGAAAATGCCCTCAATCTTATGGTGCTCGTTTGTTCCCGACGCCTTGATGGCGAGGTTCATCTGCGCCGCGTCGCTAAGACTCTTGAAGAAGTGCATGAACATCTCCGTTGGCACGTCACCTATGCGCTCGCGTCTAAACTCCGTGTCCCATTGCAGCCATGCGCGTCCGCCAAAGTCGAGAGCCACCTGGCACAAGCAGTCGTCCATGGGCAGACAATAGCCGTAGCGTTCGATGCCGCGTTTGTTGCCAAGCGCCTTGAGAAGACACTCGCCAAGCACAATCGCCGTGTCTTCTATGGTGTGGTGCTCGTCAACGTTCAGGTCGCCCTTGGTGTGGATCGTAAGGTCGCACATGCCGTGGCGTCCGATCTGCTCAAGCATGTGGTCAAAGAATCCGAGCCCTGTGCTTATGTCACACTTGCCTGTGCCGTCGAGGTTCAGCTTCACGAACACGTCGGTCTCCTTTGTTGTGCGACGCATCTCTATCGTGCGTTCGCCAGCAAAGAGCAGCTCCGCAATCTTGTCCCACGTCAGCCCGTCGCGTCCTAAGACCAGCGCCTTGCAGCCGAGGTTTGTCGCCAGCTGCGCGTCGGTCTCGCGGTCGCCGATGACGTAGCTGTTGGCGAGGTCATAAGCGGGGTTGTCAATATAGCTTGTGAGCATGCCTGTGCCGGGCTTGTGCATGGGTGAGTGGTCTTCAGGAAAATGGCGGTCTATGAGCTGTTCGTCAAACTCTATGCCTTCGCCCTTAAGCGTCTGCAAGATAAAGTTGTGAACGGGCCAGAACGTGTCTTCCGGGAACGAACTGGTGCCCAGGCCGTCCTGGTTGCTCACCATGACGAGCTTGAAGTCGAGATGGCGCGCTATGAACGCGAGGTTGCCGATCATGCCGTCCACAAATTTCAGCTTCTCAAAAGCGTCGATCTGCTCGTCGGCAGGTTCTTCTATCAGCGTGCCGTCACGATCGATGAAGAGCACACGTTGCTGCTTGGTTGCGATGTTATCCATAGTTGTCAATCTTTTTTGTTTTCTGTATTGTTTTATGCTATTATTTTTGAACACCCACTTATAGCCTTGGCTCTTCAAAGCTTAGCCTCTTGTCCGTTGTCCGAAGTAGCCTGTCGTGTGTTCAGTCTTGTGTCGACCGTTCCACAAGCGTAGAGGGCTGTAAGGAAGAACCAGACGGCGCTATATTGTGCCACAAAACACATGGCGGTCTGTGCCACAAAATAGAACATGCTGAAGCTGCCTGGCAGAGCCGATGCGTCGCCCAGCATCATGCCCTCGGCGTTGGCGTGGTTTGCCATCAAGAGCACGATCATGGGTACCGACATTACGCACACTATAATCAGCACGATGAGCGTCAGAATTAACGACGTGCCCAAAAGAAAGCCGTAACGACGCGCTCCCGTTCTGTAGTCGGTCGTAAATGCCTGTCGCAACGTGCGTTGCGGGTCTACAACATATTTTGTTAAAGAGTAGAGCAAGGGCACGATGGCAAACAAAAACACTATCGTCAAACAAATTGTGCCTATAGTTGCCACGCCCATGGCTGTGGCTTTCCCGATGTTGGCAGCAGCCAAGCCCGCTCCCAAAGCAAACGAAGCCGCGAGCACCACGACGAGGAACGCAACACACATAACGGTCGTTGCGCCGTTCAGCCGCACGTTCTTCCAATAGATCTGCTTCGGGGTCATCTCGCAGAACAAGCCGATAAGCTTTGACCAGAACCAAGGAGCCAAAAACACGAACACCACAGCCGTGGCTGCTGCCGTGGCAAGGCTCAACAGAAGGTTGGCAGTCGTGGGCACAATGGCCTCTTGTTGAGGCAGGAACGCCTGCAAAGAGAGCACGATCGATACCACAAGCGCGGGTATCCATGTCTTGCGAAATATAGTGGCAAAGTTGGAGCAGTAGAGATCGAAGGCGCTCTTAAGGCAGCTCGATATGCTACGCTCTTTTAAAAAATCTGTCTTTTCCATCACTTTATGTTTCTTTCTTTTTCTTCTTTTTTCTTTTTATTTTTTTTACCTTTTTACCCTTTTACCCTTTTAACGTCTGAACTCGGAGCACACAATGGCTGTAGCCACAGCCACGTTCAGGCTGTCTGCCTTGTCGGCCGTTGTGGCGAAGGTAGGTATGAGCAACTTTTGGCTTATCCTGCTGCGCATCTCGGCGCTAATGCCGTTGCCTTCGTTTCCCATCACAATAATGCCGTGTTGTGGCAGATCTTTGGTGTAGATGTTTTCGCCGTCGAGCAGGGTTCCAAACACAGGATGGTCTTTTGGCAGACTGTCTACGAGATGGGGTAGGGAGGTGTAGACCACTCTCACCCTTGCTATGCTGCCCATCGTGGCCTGCACCACCTTTGGGTTGTAAACGTCGGCCGTGTCGGGACTGCACACAATGGTATCTATGCCGAACCAGTCGGCAATGCGAATGATGGTTCCGAGGTTGCCTGGGTCTTGCACACCATCGAGCGCGAGCACCAGCTTCTTGCTTATGCTGTCTGCCGTCAGCTCCTCCTCTGTCTGCTTAAAGACCGCCAGCACCTGTTGCGGGTTCTGCTGCAAACTGGTTTTTGTCAGCTCTTCTTCTGTCACCACAATCAGCTCGTCTGTGCGTTGTGCCTCGTCGTGGTGTTGTTGCACCCACTCGTCTGTGGCAACAATGGTCAAGGCACGTTGTCTCACCAGTATGTCGCCCACGGTCTTGGGGCCTTCTGCCACAAACACGCCCTCCGCCTTTCGGTTCTTCTTCAAGGCGAGCGCCCTGATGTGCTTTATCTTGTTCTTGCTTATCATTATCTTTCTTTGTAAATCTTTTCTCGTTTGTAAAGCCTTTAGCTCATAAGGCCCTTTTCTTTTTAGCCTTCAGCTCATAAGGCCCTTCTCTTTTTAGCCATAGGCCCATAAGACCTTTCTTATATATAAGATGCAAAAATAGAAATAATAATCGGTATAGGCAAGAACACGACAGCAAATTTTTGCTCCTGCCGTTGCCCAGAGTAGGATAATTATGAATTTTTGTATCTCGTTTTTCTTTGTTATGACAAAAATGTTTTGTTGTTTAAGCAATAAAGTTATTGTCTGTTAACTTCTTGAACGACCGAAGGGAGTGTTTACTTCTTTAATTCCATTAACTTCTGAATTTGCGAAAGTTTAATATATAATAAGGTGAAGGCCTCTTTCTTAATCTTTGACCGAATAAAAAACAAGAAAAATGCAGAAAAAGCGAGAAAAAGTTAGCGAAAAGTTTGGAGGAATAAAAATATATTCATACCTTTGCATCCGCAATCAAGAGATGAGCGAAAATGATTCGGTGATTACATCGAACGACCGTAAGGAAGTTTGGGTGAGTGGCTGAAACCAGTAGTTTGCTAAACTGCCGTACGGGTAA
>OLFV01002035.1_pt1 | contig 16700 bp, 33 predicted proteins | sample 1605551 | NCBI WGS metagenome assembly OLFV01 (sample SAMEA3888922, study PRJEB22519) | human gut metagenome | biome: human gut; feature: human-associated habitat; material: faeces | place: Denmark | collected 2011
TTAATTCCTTTGAAAGTATTATTTTTTGTTATAATTGTTTAAATTTTTCTATTATATGATTTCATTATCCATTTCAGTAACATCTTTAAAAGGTCTATTTGCATACAGAATTATATTTTCATGAGCTAAATGCAAATCAGATGTAAATCAAATTTTATTATCCATTTCTAGCTGCTCCTATAGAACAAATACTAGGCTTCTCTTTATTAAAGAATAGTCCATCACTTAACATGTTAATTATTTTTTGTTGTCTTTCATTATAAAAATCAATTTGGTCCGCTATACTATAATCAAGTTCATAATCGTCTTCTTCATCATAAAAATAACTATCCCCTTCATCATTCGAAATGGAAACAATTAGAAGAAGATCATTTTCATTAAATTTATCAATAGGCAAATCTTCCTCGATAAAACCTATACAGGCCTTATTATACTCGTGATTATAATTAACTAAATAACCAGAATTATTTTTGATATCATCTACAGAAAGTAAACAATACTCATCTTTATTTAAATAATCGTTAATAAAATTTTTTAATTCATTCATTTTTTTTTGATTTACTGAACCAAATCCAATTATAAACGAAGACGATGAAGAATTTGCAACGAAACCTAATCTAATTTTCATTTTTTAAACCTCATAATAAATACATTTTCTATTGTTACAAACTAATGCATTCCTAAAATCTTTAAATTTTGAAAGCCATATATAATTTAAAAAATCATTAGGAACGTCTTTATAATGAATCCCTAATTCTTCTCTTTCAAGAAAAGAGCATGGGTAAAAAATACCATCTGCAGAGCAATATCCAGAGAAAAGTCCAGATTCGCATGGTTCTAAAAATTTAGTAGGAGCTATTAAATTTAATTCTTTATAAGCACTTTCAACTTTATGACATCCGCATGAATCAGATCCAAACGGAATATGATTTTTTATACAATATTCTATAATTTTTGTAAATTCATCTTGAGGGAGAATATTAAATCCTTCTTTTGCAAATCCTACCTTTTTTAAAGAAAGAAACACAATTGCATTGACGAAGTTTTTTATTTCATTCCACCTTTTAAGTAAAGCATAAGTTTGCTCTTTTGTCTCTAATGAGATCATTGAATGAACACATAATTGCTTTACACCTGAATCATATAAATTTTTAATTGTATTAAAAAATATATCCCAATCACCATACCAAGAGACACTTACGCCGCCACAAAATTCTGAAATCTTCTTTGCTGTGTCTTTTGAAACATCTGCAACAGTTATATTAGGAACAACATTATTATCCCTACAATATTTCATCATTTTCCAAATATCTGGGCATTCTTTACATTTTGCATCAACCCCAAAAGCAATTTGAGTTAATACATCCGGAAGCAAATTAAAAATTTCTTTAAACGTTTCAAATGTCATTATAGTATTATTTGAGGATGTATTAGATTTGTAACAAAATTTGCAATTTCCTTTACTTTTTTTAGATGGTGTTGAACCATCTTCTCCGCCAATTCCTGAGCATTTTTTAGTTACTTCAATATCAAAAATTGTAGGACCAAATGGAGAAAATGTAGGATCATCAGTTGTTTCTTTTCCCCAACTTATATAAATTCCATTTTCAATATTGAAAACATAGTTAAAATAATCAGAAGTTAATAATTTTAAAGTATCATTTTTAATTTCAACACTATATTTAGTATTTTCGCAGTTCACAATAATTCCCTACTTTAAAGAATAAACCACAGATTATTCTTCAGTTCTTAATTTAATGAAAAAACATAGATATCTCTTTCGTCAAAAATATCATAAATAATTTTTTCTATTTTTGACCAATCACCACCCGCTAAACCCGCACCTATTTTTGGAATACAAATAGAGTAATAGTTGTCTTTACAAAATTTATATATTTCACTAAAAACATTATGAATTGCATTATATGAAACATTATCTTTATATTTTCCATAATAAAATTGAGTATATGCATTCACAATAAATTGATTCTTATCATTAACTTTTATTATATCAATTGTACCTAATTTTGATTCATCACCTTTTTTTGTTTGTAAATCTTTTTCATATACAATAGGATATTTTTTTCTTATTTGAGCAGCAATTCCTGCTCCCATAGTACAAAAACAATTGCAACCATGCATTAAAATATTAAAATTCAAATTTTCAAATGCATCTATAACATCCCCATTTTTATAAATAATAGGCATTTTAAACTCCTCATTTTAATTTAAAATGTTATTTGAGAATAGTTTACTCATTTTCTGAGTATGTTATTTTAAATATTAAGTTAGATGGTGGTGGAAAATATAATAAGAATCCGGATTAAAAATATAATCCTCTTTTAAATTTTGATTTTACTTGTTCAAAATTTAAAATTTTTTGGGATTTATCTTGTGTTTCATAAATTGATATGCTAATAAAATTTATTTTTAATTCATTTAAAATTTTTATTAATTCAACTCTTAAATCATCTTCCGTCATTTCTTCTTCCATTACAAATGTATGACCTAAATAATTGGGACCACCTGTTAATATATCATAGAAATCATTTTGTTCTATATTCACAAAAACTAAAAATTTTTTCATTTTAATTCTCACTTACAGTTTGCTTTAATGAACTTTTTATCGATAATTTTATTTTTTTTAATTTAAATGGAATAAAACTAAATAGTAGATATATAAAACCTAAGATAAAATATAATATTGATAGATAAAAATTTTTCCAAGAAACTTTTAAACCTAATTTTAATTTATTTCAATAATTTCTTCACATTTATTTCTCCTATTTTTTAATAATTATGCATTTTAGTTAAACTCTCAAAAATCATTTTTACCTATTTTATTTTTATCTTTAGTTATATATAATTACAATAAAAATTTATTTTTCAACTTGCTCTCAATTCTGTTTTTTATTCAGCAATTTTCACAATCCATATCTGAACAAAATGGGTCCATAAGCTGTGAAAATTGTTTATATGTTAATTTTGATCCTAAAAGCTTATAATAAAATCATTTACGATAATATGTTGGGCCACCGGGCTAAATATATACCCGCTGTCTTTCCACAAATACGTTTTTCTCATTTAAGATCCATTGAAAAAACTCCTTTACTTCTTTATCATTTTTACATATTCAATAATTTTTTTATCTAAAATTTCTTCATTCGTTATTTTATTGTTTGCGACGTATTTTTTTACTGCTTTTATAATTTTTCCAATTCTTGGGCCTGGATTAATTTTAGTTAAATCTAGAATTCTTTTACCTGTTATTTTTTTAGAAAATTCGAAAATTTTTTCAAATTGTTTAACATATTCTAATTTTTTATTCCATTCATCTAAATTAAAAATTTCTTTTCTTGATGCATCATCACAATAAGATGTTTCTATTAGATATTTAAAATTTCTATTTTCCATTAATGAAAGAAGAGTAAATCCTTTTAACTCTTTTCCAATTTTATGAAAAAGCATGTGATTTTTTGCGCAAAAAATCGTAATTTCACGCATTGTATTAGACCAACGTAATCTATCTGCTATTTTATTTAAAATTTCTTCTGCTTCAATATCGTGCCCATAATACGTGTGTGTTAAAACTCCATGTTTTTCTCTTAATTTATATGTAGTTGATTTTCCAATATCATGAAATGCTACAGCAAATAATTGATTTATATCAGTTGAAGAACAAAGTTTCAATGATTCTATAATATGTTTACCAACCGAATTAAAACTATATTTACATTTTTTACATTTTTTTGGTAGATCTTCAAATTCTAATTTTTGATATTGTTGAAAAAATTTACATTTATTATTTCTACAAAGACCTTCTGGATGATGTTTTTTTGAATGTTGTAGATGAAATAATTTATCCATTTCTGGTAAAATATCTTTTAAAATATTTAATTCTTCCATTAATTGGATTGCATTTGCAAAAACAATTCCACCTTCACTTGCCATTTTTTCAAGTTCACATTGAATTCTTTCAGGACTTAAACTATTAAGACATCCTTCACACATTTTAATTGCTTCTGCTGTTGATCTATCAAATTTTAAATTATATTTTGCTGCAAATCTAATTGCTCTAAGTATGCGTAAAAAATCTTCACCAAATCTATCAAATGAACACCCAACAGTTCTGAGAATATTATGTTCAATATCACTTTTTCCATCAAAAAAGTCAATTATGTTTCCTCTATAATCCATTCCCATCGCATTTATAGTAAAATCTCTTCTTGATGCATCTCTTTTAAATGAATTAGAAAAAATTATTTCTTCTGGCTTTCTATGATCTTTTGAAATGCCATCTATTCTAAAATTCGCTATTTCAAATTTGAATCCATTTTGTTCAATAATATAAACACCTAAATTCATATTTTTTGATACATCATTTATAAAATTAAAATTATCTTTTAATATTTGAACAGGTGCATTTGTTGCAATATCAACATCACGAATTTCACGATTCATTATAAAATCTCTAACTGCACCCCCAACAATATATGCATCAAAACCAAAATTATTTATTTTCTTAATTATTTGTTTTGCTGTATTAAGCATAAAAACCTTTCTTTAAATTAAAAAATTTATTTTCTTTTTTATTTCATACATTCTAAAGTGATTTCACTTCTTCAAAAGGATTAATGATTTTATTAAAACTTTGCTGTATAATAGTGATAAGATTATGAGCATCTTCATCTTTTATTTTATTTGAATCATAAATTTTATAATGGAGAATATTATCGTGATCATAAAATCTTTCTCTATTACTACAAATTTCTAAATAGAAAATATTCTTTTTAGTATATAATTGAATTACGAAATTTTCTGTAAAGAATCTAAATCCAATTACTTTACTAACTACTGGCTTTCTGTAAATTGGTTCCCAATGAATTTTATGTTGTTTTGTTTTATTAACAATTTCTTCAAAAAATTGAGTCCAATCAAAATCACCACTATAAGTCAAATTATCATTATAAGCTGTCATATTTTAATCCTCTGTAAATAAAAAATCTTTTTTAAAAAAAATTTTATTATAGTTTATAACAGTTATAAATTTTCCAGATTTTTCTATTAAAATTGCTTTTTTGGTAATATAAAGAGTTTCTATTGAATCTTCATAAAACATCCATGCTTTTTTTCCAAATATAAATGTTTCATAAATGTTTATATTTCTTTCAATAGCTCTTTGTTGAATATGTTTAGTTAACCTCTTATAACACTCAAATTTTAGATTTAAAAGAGTATTATTTCCTAAGTTAGAAAATATTTTATCGCATGGCTTCAAAATAACTCTTTCTTTTCCAAGTTTCAAGGGAATAAGTGGTGCATTTTTCTTCTTTTTCATTATTAATTTATAATAATTTTTCTCAAAAATGTTAATAAAAATAAATTAATTTACCATTTTGATAAATGATTTTATTATTAATATTGTGTGGATTTGAAATTAATACTGATTTTAATGAAATCAAGAACATCTTTAGTTTAAAGGCTATATCTAAGAAATGTGCATCTAACAATGCATGATAAATGTCTTATAAGAATTTATAAGAATTTATAAGGATTTAAGATCATTTAATATGAAATAATTCTCTTTATTGCTTCTTTTATTCTTGATGAATATTCTTCATCGAATTTTTTTTGTTCATCTATTAGTTTTAATTGCTTAAGTGATTTTGTCATTTTAAAATAATTTGTCAAAATTTTGAATCTTGGATTTGAAAAATTGAAATCCAAAATCATTTTTCTCAAGAATAAAAATCAACTATTCTTAAAATATGTGTTAATATAAACTTCAAATAATGTTACTTCATCATATATTGATTTTCCCAGACTAAAATAAATATCATCACCGTAATATTTTTCTATATCTTCCAGGATTTGCAAAAACTTTTGGAAATTCTTCATTTACTATGTATAAAAAGAATGTATGAAAGTTAACAGTGTTTAACTTTACAAGAGTATCTTTATTTTTTAAATAATCATTTATTTTGTTTATAATTGAACTCATATTTACTAATATCCATTTTTTATTTTTATTTATCAAAAAATAAAGGTCCATAAATGGACCTTTAAAATTTTGGAGGCGGCTGAGAGATTCGAACCCCCATATCATCGTGTTGCAAACGAGCATTTAACCGTTCAATGCAAGCCGCCTTTTAAATACTATTTATAAATTAGGCTCTGTTGATATATAAATATGGAAAAATTGAATTAAAGAGGAATCCCTTTACTTATTTTATACTTTTCTTGGGTAGAAAGAGTGAAGGGGTTTATTAAGTCTACATTTTCCTGATAATAGTTGCTAGATATTTTTTTTATATCATTGGTGATATTGTATAAAACTTTTATTGAATTGAAATCTAATTTGTATCCATCAAAATTAATAGACAAATATCTATTATAACTGTTTCCATATGGAATAAGCATATCCAATAATACTGAACCACAGAAGTTCTTCTTTTTTAGTTCTTTTTCTAACTCCTCTCGTTTTTCGAGAGGACTTATATAAGAAAGAGAAAGAACTACATATTCAAAATTTTGATTATTGATTTTTTTTATTGAGTAATTATTCATAGTGTTTCTCTAATTCTATACAATGAGATTCCATTAAACATAATGCTTGCCGCGCTATGGAACGAAATGAAAAGACTATCATTCTCAGAAAGATCAATAAATACTCTTTTTACGAGTTCAATTATTGGACTTTTTTGAAATCTGTTTTCATTTTAAGATACAACAAGAATTATTAACAGTCAATTTAAATCGAGCCTAAATTAATAACAACCATGACAACAACCAGGTTCTATATTTTCATTTAAAATTTTATAAATTCTCTTTAGTTCAGATTTTGTAAAACATAAATCGGTTTTATTCAAAAACTCACTAGAAAATTTTCATTTTTCCTTTCTATTTAAAGCTAAACATTGATCTAATTCAACATTTTTTCCATCTATTTTCAAAATTAATTTTCCAAAACATTTTAATGGAAATTTTCCATCATATGAAACAAATTCAAATTTTCTCACATTTTTCTCCTCTTTTTATCTTATTTACATTTAACTCTAAAAAGGAACTAAATGAAAGAAAATTTAAATAAGTCTACAAAATTGAGATACACATTATTTATGTAGGTATTCTGAAATAAATCTACTCAGAATACCTTATTTATCTAGATAAAAATATATTTACTCTTTTTGGTCCCTCAGGTTGGATTCGAACCAACTTCAAATACTTATGAAATATTCGCTTCTACCTTAGAATCTGAGGGAAAAAAAATTAAGTGCTTGTTGTTGCAATTTCCTTTACTCTTTTATTAAACTGCTGTTGAGTCATTCTAGCCCAACGATTATGAGAATGACACTTTTTACATGGATGATTTAACGGCAGCGCCTTAAGATGCTTACATGTAAAACACCTGATATCTTCTTTCTTTTTCTCAGCCATCTTTTACCTCTAACTTTTTAATTGTTTCTTTAATAATTCTTATCCTAAATAGTAATTAGAAATAAATTTAAAATAATTATAACTAAGTTTTGATAGATTGTTAATTATTCTTAAATTTTAAAATTTCAAAAATCATGAGATGTATATTTTATGGGGATTAATCCATGTAATAAATGAAAAAGAAATAAAATCAAAAATTTAATAGATAGTGTTAAAGAATTTAATGAAACTTTAAAATTATTTTTTAAATGAGAAATATATGTCGTCATTTTTAAATACCTAATAAAATCCTTTTTATATCATTTCCATTAGCTCTTCCTGCTACTTCCTTCATAATTATTCCCATTTTTTTAATCCTTTCAGAAAATTGCAGATTTTTAATATCAGGAATAATATCAAGAATTAATTTTTTTATTTCTTCATCAGACAACTTTTTAGGAAGAAAATGTGAAAGATAATCAATATCGTCTTGAATTATTTCTTTTTCATTAGGTTTATATTTCATCATTTCTTTTTCATTGTTAATATATTTCTCAATAATAGAAATAACTTCTTTATCCTCTAATTTCACATTTAAATTATGTCTTCTATCAAAAATTGATACAATATATTTTAAAAGATTTATTTTCTCTTTATCTCCTTTTTCCTTAATAAGCTTATGAAGTTCATTTTCAATAATATCTTGTAACATAACTATTCCTTTTCAAAATAATTTTTATATTTTTCAATTTGTTCTTTTGATAAAACAATTGTTCTAAAACAACTGACAGTTATTGTTTCCTTGTTAACTTTTTTAATTACATCTTTAAATGATTTTTCAAAATCATCTTTATATTTTTTATAACCACTTAGAGCCATAAGCCCATTTATAGAAATAACATTTGTGAGATTTATCTTGTATGGAGGATTAAGTTTAATAACTTTTCCGATTCTTATCTGGATTGAATCTAGTTCCTTAGTTGCATAAGCAACAATATCTCCTACTTTAATTTCATTCATTAATGAATCAATCATTACAAGCACCCCCCACAACAACCCCATACAACATTTTCATTAACCTGAAATAAAATTTCACGCTTTGTTGCATCGTCAAAATGATTGTCTTCAATATACAAGCCATCTTCATCTTTGATATAATCCCATGCAATTCTCCATGGCCCCTCAACGATTTTTTCACAACCATTCCATACCACATATCCACCAGATAATAAGCAACTCCCATAATATGGCTTACCATCGACAGAAAACCTTAATGTTCCATTACATAAGTTTGGCCACTTGCCGTCATATGAAATAAATTTAACTTTCTTCATTTTTTACCTTCTAAAGTAACAATTACTTTTGCATGAATTTAAACAATTATCACATTCTTTTACAAGATATGGAAAGAATTTACCCGTTGAACATAAATTTGATTCATTAACTTTAAATATATATCCATCTTTTTGGATAATCGTCATTATAATTTCATTTTCATATTTTTCTATATTTACAATGACGCCAATTCTATTTTCAGGTAAAATCTTGGCTATAACTTCATTTCCTATACATAAGCCCATTTAAACAATCCATTTTTTAATAATTTCAATGTATTTTTCTCTAAACTTTGCAACAAGTTCCTTACTAAACTTTTGAGGTTTTATTTCAGGAATAGTAATAGTATTTTCACCACATTCCTCAATTATAGATGCAATAATTGATTGTCTATGGATTTGAATTATTTCTCTTAACATATTAACATTATTAAGAAAAAATATTTTTGTTTCATTTGATGTGAATGCATTTTCAATATCATCTTTATTTCGTTCAATATCTTGATTTAAATTTAATAAAGTTTCTTGAATTTGACCAAAAATATAATTTAATTTGAGCAAATTTTCGTATCTTAGTCTTTTCATTTTTTCTCCTCAAAATTACACATCAATAATTAAATTTTCATTATCTATTTCATTCATAATTCGATTCAAAAAAATTCGTTCAATTGATCTCCTTTCAGTATGTTTGTATCTTTTAAAAAACTTTTCTCTTGCATTTACTCGACTATAGTCGTAAATATTCTGCAAATATTTAGATTTATAATAGGGCTTTGGTTTAATTTTTTTGTTTATACATCTACGAAATGTTCTACTCATGTTAGATCTCTATAAAAATAAAATATTTGAATATTTTACATCGTATACTAATTAAGAAATATTAAATTTGGTGACACCCAGAGATACTTTTGAACCACAGATAATAAATTCTTTTTCTTGATTACTTAATGACTTCTGGATGTCACCAATAAATTAACATCCAAAATGAAGAACGATAATTTCTTCTGTATCGCACAAATATTTTAAAGAATTAGTATAAGTCTTAAGACTCATAAAAAGATTATCATTTCCAATTTCAAAGTTTACTTCATCTTCAAGTGTTTCAATATCCTGATTGATCCATTCAACAAATTTTTTAAATGTACATTGAGTTAAAGGTTCATCATAAAAATCTTTAAGAACCTGAGTATTACCATCATAACCATAGAAAAAATATTCAGATTCCTTATCAAAACATTTCGGTGAACCATTAAATTTACTTAATTTGAATTCAGCAAAATGTCTACACCATTTTTTCTTATCAGATTTAAAATTTACATTAAATTGCGGCACAATAGCAAAAATAAATCTGGATTCATAACTCATTGTGTAATCTCCCTTCTTTGTTCTAAATTGTTGTTAGATCTTAAAACATTTCTCAAGTATATTATCATAACAAAGATCAATAAGCGTTTTCACATTTTCATAGATAGAAATGAAAACATAACAATAGATTGTGAGGACAATTGAAAAAGTAAGAGGAGAAAGTGTTAAAGAAGTAATAGAAGTTAAATTAAAAATCATGAACAAAAAACTGGTTAAAGAAAATGTAATAAAAAGCATTATAAAGAAAGTAATAAAACTTTTCATTGTCTTCTCCGTTTTATTGTGCGTTAAATTTTATTCAAAAATCACCTCTAGAATTTAATGACTCCATTTCCACAGCCAAAAGAGAATTTATTACTCAACCAAAAGAGCAAAGAGTTATAATTTTTGCATTTAGAAATTTCAGACTTATATTGACGAATCTTTACTTCAGAGATATGACAGTTAGAAAAATTTGAAACAATCTTATTATAAAGACTTTGAAAATCTGAACTCTTGCGGCCTTCTTCACTGAGAAGTTTACCAGCCATAGAAGTGAAGCTTTTTTCATTCATGCTCAGATCGTACATTTTCAATCTCCTTGATTGATTCGTTATGGTTAATTATAACCAACTTTTTGAAAATTGTTAACAAAAAATTTTAATATTTTCTCAAAAATATTAAATATACATCTAAACTTTTAAATCACCTCTGGGTGTCACCCAGAGGTTTTATTTTTTATTAAGATTTATTAGATTTTGATATTTATTCTACCAGTTTGGGAACCATTATGTATCCATTGTATCCGACATAACTGAAATGCAGAAGCAGGTCTTCAGATTCATAGCGTGGCTTCAGCAAACACGGTTTGAAAGAATCCACATATTGTTTTGTTCCCATAATTCCCTTCTGATTCATGATATACTTATGTGCAGTTTCAGGAGAGCCAAAAATTTTATCAACAACCAAATGACCTTGGCCTGATGTGAAATCTGAATTTCGCTCAACCAAAAATACATATTTCGAAATATCATGAGCGACAAATTTCCTTGCGGCGCGTTCAGCATCAAGAACGCTATCAAATGTTTCAATAAAACCACGATCGTCGACCTTGTAAAACTTTACATCAGGGTATCGAATAAGAGTAAGCTCGAAAAAATACGGCTTTCCGATATAATTTTGAAGATGGCGATCCATTTCAATATTGAAATGACTTTCGATATAACTTTTAGCAGAAATAACACTATGATAATACAACATATCAACATACCTCTCTATAGCTCATGTTACCAAATCCATCCAGTCAGCGCACCAAATGGAGGAACAAAGACTCCAACTACCGACATAATGAGTTCAATTCCAGCATCTCCAACTTTGTTTGATGAAGGCCAATATTCCCAAAGATTCTGAAAATTCATGAAATATCCAATAAAAAGAAGGAAAATAATCAAAACAATTACGGTGTTAAGATAACGATTTCTCGACTTAATTCTCACATCCATCATCAGAATACTCCTTTCATGAAAATGAAACAAATTGTTTATAGAGTTTAATTATAGAGTGACGGATTCTTTCTTTTCGAATCCATATTACCATAAAGAATAAGACCTGGATTTTTAGATTTTCTGCCACCAATTAGGAGATTATAATTATATTCAGCAAATTCTTTAATAGCTGTTAAAAATTCATTTTTTGTTACAGAAAACGTATCAAAATACTGCCTATCTATAATTTCTTTAATATCAGAAAAATAAATTTCATATCGTCCACTTTTATAAATTGCATGAATAATCATTTCAATTTTGTTTGTTTTCATAAAGAATTCGACCCCTTATTTTAAATTAATTAATGTTAGAAGATAATCCATTTTGGATTATCTTCTAATTAACTATCTAACAATGATCTGGAGTCCGGCATATTTCACAGGATCAATACACTGCATAATTTTGATTTGCTTTTGTGCAGTCGATTCTTTTTTGTAAACATGAACCCTAGCCATCTTTTCAGGAGTAGCAATAGAATCGATAATCGTTTGACAAGTGGCACCATGGCGCTTAATAGAACAGTACTTCAATGCGCGAATATGTTCTCCTTCCTTCCATCCAACAATGAATTGCCCCTTTACAACTTTTGCCTTAGTTTTGATTTCTTCCGTCTTTTTAACAGCTTCTTCAATAACAGGATGCTCAGTCTTCCAAGTTTCAATCTTCTTGATCAGCTGCACAGTTGCCATCTTCTTTGCCTTGACAAGTTCAATGCCCATGACCTTCATTGCAAACTCAATAGCTTCAATGCGTTCCATAGTTATTCTCCTTGATTAATTTGTTGATGAATTAATTATAACCAACTTTTTGAAAATTGTTAACATTCAAAATGAAACTTATTTTGAATTAGCAATTTTGATAAGTTCTGAAGCAGTTCTTATTTTAGAGGTACCATTATCACTAATTTCATAACCAATAGAAGAATTGGCCCAAGGCATGTCAGAATTCATATCCGGAATACTTGTAAGACCAATAATAAATATTCCTTTCTTATGAAGACGAGATAGAGTTTTTTTATTAAAGTGATGATGAGCAACCATAGTTATTCTCCTTGATTGATTCGTTATGGTTAATTATAACCAACTTTTTGAAAATTGTTAACAATGAATTTTCACTTATTTTGGTGACACCCAGAGGTGACTTAATTAATAGACATAGTTTAATATTTAATCCAATTGTTATCACCTCTGGGTGTCACCAAAAATAATTAAATGTGCAGAGCATTATTAAAAAATAAAAGGACGCCTTAAAGGCGTCCTTTTATTTTTAGATTTTTTCAAAGTCTTTGCATTTCAACACTTGTGCCTTGGCTGATTGTTTGCATTCTTTTTTGCAATTCATACATTTTTCATTCAGTTTACTGAAGAGATATTCAGGATCAATATCCGGCGTATTTTTCCCATCATTGATTTCCTGAAGTTCTTCTTCATTTTCTACGTTATTTTCATTAATAATTTCTTTTTTTTCCTTAATTTTCTTTTCGCATTCAATCTCAATTATTTCAATACCAGTTAGACCAAAAGTAGTCGCGCGTTCAAGAAGTTTTTCTACAGTCGCACGCTTTGCTACAGTAAGTGTTACGTCTTTGCGTGCATTTTCATTTTCACCGTTAAAAACAAAACGATCATTAAATGCATACTTGAGAGTAGCACCATTAGAATTCTTAAGAGTATACTTAGTAATCATAGTAAAGTCTCCTTGATTGATTCGTTATGGTTAATTATAACCAACTTTTTGAAAATTGTTAACAATGAATTTTCATTTAAATACTGAGCTCATTAGGTATTATTTTTGAATTTAGCCAATGGATATCTGTTTGAACATGGTTTGGTCGAACAAATTTTGCTACATTAGAAGTGAAGTTTCCAAACTCAAATTGTTCTGCGTTTCTGATAACATAACCTTCCTGAGTTTCAAAATCAATTTTGATGTTTTTAATCATGGCTTCATCATAGACGCCAGACCAAAGAACAGAAACAGGTTCCAGATTGAGAAATTTGCAAATATCAATTGTATCATTCCAAGCAAGGGCTGTATTATTTTCATCCCAAATAGAAAAAACCATAAAATAACTCTTAAGTTTTTTATAATGGATGGAATGTGTAGCATAAAGATTTTCGCCACATATTCTCCATCCGTCAGGAATATCAAATTTAATTGTTTGCCAAAGAGCTTTTACCCAAGATCTTGATTCATGTCTTCCAGAATCAAGAGAACGAGCATAACAATTTTCTTTTGTAAGTGTTGTATTTTCACCATCCATTTTTTCTGTAACAATTACATTTTTACCAGAAAAAATATTAGTATTAACAACCCTGATGTCATCTGGTGAAACACCTTTTGACCAAGGAAGATGAGGAGTTCTTGGATATTTAAACATTTTTGATTCCTAACAAATTAGAATGTTAAAACCCAATATCTTTTAACTGGAAGATATTCTTTGATAAGTTCTTTTGTAATTTTTTTCCATCTCAAGTGACATCCAGAAATCGGATGAACATACATGAGTGTTTTGTTTTTAATTTCTTCAAAGTTTACGATGACAGAGCGTTCCGGATTCAACGCATCTATAATTTTTATTTTTACATCCTTTTCTTTTTCAATTCTTCTTAATTCATATTCAGCAACAGAAATATGTCTTTTATCAAAATAATGTGTTTCTTTTTTAATAAACATGCAAAGTCTCCTTGACTATTATTGTTGTTGAATAAATTATAACTAAAATTTTGAAAATTGTTAATGATTAAAAATGTGGATCGTAATATTTTCTACGATGTCCTACAGATAATACAGGTCCATGATTTAAAGGAGCACCTTGAACAACATATTTATTGTTCTTTCTGAGTCTATAGCATTCCTTAATGCCATTTGGATCCCTTTCATATTCATATTTTGCTGAACCATCATATTCACTGCCTTCAATTAGAATAGATTTATCATATTGAATTTCAATATGAGTAACCTTTCCATTTTTTTTCTTAATATTAATAATTGTCGCAGGACGACTATCAGTAATATAACAAACAGTACATCCCATTCCAATTTGAGGCTCATCATTAGGATAAAATGAATCCAAGTTGATCATAGTTATTCTCCTTGATTAATTTGTTGATGAAATCATTATAACCAACTTTTTGAAAATTGTTAACATTAAAATTTAAGAAAATAATTTTGTAATGTTTGAGGTTCTAATGGGGATATTGAAAATGGAAACTTATCATATCCAACAAATATTTTTTCTTTTCTTTTTAAGAAAAGTTTATTAAAAAATACAATATCTTGCTGATTTAAATAATTTATGAAATTTAAAAAAATATGAGATGGTTTAACTAAATCTATTGAGTGTTCAAATTGTTTTTTTGAAAATGTCGCGATTCTTCTAATTCTTTTTGTTACGGTTGTTAGTTCTGGTTTTTGATTTAATTCTTTCCATGTTATTTCTTTACTATCTGGAAAAAATGGTCCACTGTATCCTATTTCATTTCCATTGTTATCTATTGGATTCCCTACTCTAATTGGATAAGTTCTAAATGTAAGCATTATATTTCCAAGATATTTAGGATGTATGCCAAAATCCGCTAATAGATTTGCTGGCAAAACATCTCTACTTGTGCAATATGGATATGAAAGCCCATAATTCAATCCTAAATCTATACCTTGCCCAGATTCAATCAAAACTGAACATCCCTGATCTAAATAAAAATTTAAATCAATTTCTTCTAAATCAATTATTCCTTCATCAATATATTTTTTCAATTTATTTGATTTGAATATTAATGGATTTTTTCTTAAAATTTTTGATGCTCTAGCAGGCCCGGTTCCCTGTAATGTAGAACCAATTTTTGCAAGTTCTTTATCGTATGTATTTGGATTTGTTTGAACAATTGACGCTCTAGGATGAATACAAATATTTTCTATATTAAATTTTTCTATTTCTTCAATTAATAAATCCTCATTTATAACACTTTCTGGTGATAAATATATAGTAGATCTTTTTTTCAAAATTCCACAAACAGGCAATAATTTTGTTATTAATTTTTCTTCTGCATTCCATTTATAAAAAGTGTGACCTGCATTCGGCGACAGCGATGCAGCACAAACATCAATATGATTGTCATAAGCTATTCTTGAAGCTATAAGTCCTTTACCAGTTGAACCGAATTGCCCATCAATAATTAAACTAACTTTACCAGGCTGAACAAAATTTGATAACATATTATTTAATTCTTTCAATTTCTATTAAATATTTTATTTTTGTTAATCCTTTATTTTTATAAACAATATATTCATTAGAAAGAAGTGTTTTTCCTTTTAATGCTTTAATAATATGTGTTTTTTCTTTTAAGCTTTTCAATCTATCGTCATTCCTTCCATTTTTTATCTCTTTTACATTTGATATATTAACTTCAAAAGCTGCAACATATCCAATACTGCCTTTTTTAACAAATCTTCCACAATCTGAATATTGAGCGGATTTAGAAAATTCATCAGCTAAATAAATCCCACCTCCAAACATTCCTTTTCTACCCTTTTTTAAATTATTTTTCAAAATTCAAAAGAAATTCTCTGTTCTAGAACCATGAAAAAGAAGTGCAGATTCTTTAATTTCATTATTATTAAATGATTTTTCTTGTTTTTTCGAAATAACTTCGAAAATATTATTAATTTTAAATTTTCCCCTGCTTGATTTTATTATAGAATTTTTTGCTTCTGGAATATACTTTTTAATAAAAGAATTTGGATCTTCTACCCTATTTATTAAAATGTCTTTTTCCATTTTTTTACGTGTAGATATACTTATTTTTTTGAGCTTTTTATCACCTTTTAAAATAACTTTAGAAATACATTTTGCTCTATTTCTAGGAGTTTTAAACGACTTAGTAAAAGAATTTAACTCTGTACTAATTCTAGTTCTAGGTTTAACTTTTTTTACCAGATTTTCTACCGAACGCACAGAGATACGCTTATTCTGCATAGATAAGAAGAGAGCATTTGCATGTCCCTCCACCGGAGTAATATTTTCCCGTTCTTCCATATAATTCAAAAGGGCTTCACAGACTTC
>OLFV01002036.1_pt1 | contig 16663 bp, 17 predicted proteins | sample 1605551 | NCBI WGS metagenome assembly OLFV01 (sample SAMEA3888922, study PRJEB22519) | human gut metagenome | biome: human gut; feature: human-associated habitat; material: faeces | place: Denmark | collected 2011
AAATGAAAGCAAAGTAAAAAGGAGCTGTGAAGAAATGAGGATTCATTTCTTCACAACTCCTTTCATTTTTACCGGATGCCTACTGCTCGCAGGGCTCTTTCACCTTGTACCACCAGCAGTACATGGCAGGTACGACGAGGAGTCCGATCGCGGTCGCAAGGAGAAGACCGCCGATGAAGGAGACGGCGAGCGGGCGCCAGAAGGGATTCGGAATCAGGGGTACGAAGCCCAGAACATCCGTCACCGAAGAAAGCATGATGGGGCGGAAACGGAGCGCCGCCGACTCGACGACGGCGTCATACGGTGTCTTCCCGCTTTCCAGATGCTGGCGGATCTGATCCAGAAGGATGATGCTGTTTCGGATAACCATGCCGGAGAGCGCCACAAAACCGATGATGGCAACGAAGCCGATCGCCTGCCGCGTTACCAGCAGTGTCAGGATCGCGCCGATGAGTCCGAGCGGTCCGGTCACGACAGCCATGATGAGCTTGGGAATATTTCCCAGCTCGAACATCAATACCATGAGGACGAAGAAGACCATCATAGGCATGGCGCCTACGATGTAGGTCATGGACTTCTCGCTCCACTCAAGCGACCCGTCCTTCTCGAACGTCACCCCTTCCGGCAGGCCGGACCGGAAGGCTTTGAGATCCGTATCATAGAGCGCCATGGAGACGGAGTCTGCCTTGGCTCCGCCGGTTACATCTGCCCGAAGCGTGATGGTCGGCTTCAGATCCCTGCGCCAGATGGTGCTTGTCTCATTTTCATAGGACAGATCTGCAAATTCGCCAAGTGGCACGTAGCAGCCATTTCCCACATGGACAGGCAGTGAGTCGAGGCTGGCCAGACGCGCTGCATTGTCTCCTTCCAGCTTGAAGGAGATCGGGATGAGCTGATCGCCCTGATACGACTCAGCCACCTTGTAGCCGGAGAGCTTCACGTAGAGATCCTGCGATACCGCATAGTTATCGATCCCCAGCTCGCGCACCTTGTCCTGATTGATCTTGAGCTTCAGTGTCGGTGTCTCCTGCGGCCAGTCGAGGCTCGCATTCGTGACATTTGGATTCTGCTTCATGATGGAGAGTGCTTCAGAAACCAGCTTCACCGTCTCATCGATGGATTCACCCGACAGACGGAACATCACCGGATACTCGGACGGCGGGCCGGTCGTGATGAGACGGGTATGTGCCTGTGCATCCGGATATTTTTCCGTCACCGTATCCATGATCTCTTTACGAAGCGCATCACGGCTCTTCTGGTCTGTCGCGACGATGATCATCTGCCCATGCCCGTCTTCCGGCGCTTTGGGATCAAAGAGCAGGATGAAACGCGGCGCGGTATCACCGATGTATGTCGAGAAGGAGGATACACGCTCATCCCCATAGAGTGTATCGGCGATGCCGTTCATGACACGCTTCGTTTCCTGTATGGAAGCCCCTGAGGGGAGATTCACATCCAGAATGATCTCCGGACGCACCGAGTCGGGGAAGAATTCCTGATTCACCAGCGGGATCATCACAAACGTCAGACAGAAAAGCCCAAGAGTCCCCACGATGACCGTCTTCTTGAAATGGATACAGAGCGCAATGAGCTTGTAGAAGATCCGGTACGCCTTGTCTCCGATGGACGATTTCCAGCTTTTCCCCTTTTCGCGTGCTTCCTTCTCCTTCTCTTCCTTTGTTTTTACTTGAATGAATTTGTATCCCAAGACCGGGCTGACAAAGATGGATGCCACCCAGGAGAGAAGAAGGGCTGCTGCGATGACCCAGAAGAGTGACGCGCAGTACTCCGATGTCTGGCCTTCTGCCATCCCGACGGGGATGAAGCCAGCCGCCGTGATGAGCGTCCCGGCGAGCATCGGCTTCGCGCAGCTCTTATAGGCCGCTTCCGCCGCTGACAGGCGGTCCATGCCTTCTTCGAGCTTCACCTGCATCATCTCGATGACGATGATCGCATCATCGACAAGAAGGCCGAGGGAGACGATGAGCGCTCCCAGAGACACGATATGCAGATCGATCCCCTGCCATTTCATGAAGAGGAAGGTCGCACACACGACGACCGGGATACAGAGCGCCAGCACGATGCCGCTCCAAAGTCCGAGCGAGAGGAAGGACGCCGCCATGACGATCACGATGGCCTCCAAGAGCGACTCCGTGAAATCATGGATGGACTCATTCACCACCTTCGGCTGATCCGCCACGAGCCCGATGTTCATGCCCGCCGGAAGGTCTGCCTTCGACCGCTCGATCTCCCGATTGAGATTGTCCCCGAGCGTCAGGTTATTCCCGCCCACCCGCATCGAGACCGCGATACCGATCGCCGGTTTGCCATTGAAATAGAAAAGGGAAGACTCCGGCGTCGTGTAGGTCTGCGTGACCTTCGCCACATCGCCCAGATGGAAGCTCCGCTCGCCCACATGGATCGGGATATTCTCCAAGGCTTCCACACTGCCGAGGAGCCCGTCCACGCGGATCGCCACATTGCGAGACGATGTATGGATCGTCCCTGCCGGCATCATCGCCGACTGCTGCTGAAGGATGCGGAATACATCGGATGGATTCATCCCGAAGGAGGCGAGCTTATTCTGATCCATCTCGATGTACATATTCTGCTCCTGCACCCCCAGGAGCTCGACCTTCTGCACATCCTCTACAGCGGCGAGACGGCGGCGCAGCATTTCCGCCGACTTACGCTTCTCCTCATAGGAAAAGCCGTCCCCCGTCACTGCATAAATCGAGCCATAGACATCGTCGAAACGGTCATTCACATACGGACCGTACACACCGGCAGGAAGAGCTGCCTTCTCATCATTCACGAGATTTCGCACCTCATGCCAGCGCGTCTGGATATCCTCCTTCTTGACCGAGTCCTTCAGATTCACATAGATGACCGTCTTGCCATCATGCGTGAAGGACTTCAGATAGTCCAGCCCCTTCGTATCCTGGAGCTTTTTCTCGAGCGGATCCGTCACCTGCTCGGTGATTCTCTCCGCCGTCGCGCCCGGCCAGGCCGCCGACACCACCGCCTGACGGATGGTGAAGTCCGGATCCTCACTGCGCCCCAGATGGAAATACGACCACAAGCCTCCCAAGAGGATGAAGAAAATGAAGAAATAGACCACCGGCTTGTGCTTGATGGCCCACTCTGCCAGATTCAGCCCTTTCATACGCGTACCTCTTCTCCTTCAGCCAGTTTCGAGACGCCCGCCGTCACGATGCGATCCCCCTTGGCAAGTCCTTCGATGATCTCCACTGTATCCTCGCCGTAGCGCCCCACCTTGACCGGCGTCAGCGTCACCTTGTTATCCCGGATCACCCAGACAGACGGCTTCTGATCCTGCGTCGCCATCGCAGAAAGCGGGATCATGATGCCCTTGCCGACCTCTCTGTCGCCAAATTTCACCTCTGCCGTCATGCCGACGGCGATATTCTCCGGCGGATCGACCAAAGTCACCTTCGCATCATATGTCCCCGTCTGCGCATTCGGCGCAGCCGCTACTTCGCGGACGCGCCCCTCTACGCTCACATTCGGCAGCGCCCAGAATGTCACCGTACACGGCATCCCCACCGAATACTCCCGATACTGCTTCTCTGTCAAAGAAATGTAGACATCCAGCTGCGAATCATCGATGATCGACACCACCGGTGTCCCCGCCGCGACGACCTGCCCCACCTCATAGAGCGTCGCGCCGACGATCCCATCGAGATCTGCCGAAAGCACCGTGAAGCCGAGATTATTCTCCGCGCGCGAGAGCGCCGCCTGTGCGGACTCGAGCTGCGCCGCTGCAAGCTCCGCCTGATTTCTCGTCTGATCAATGGCAAGATCAGAGATCGCTGACACCGAGTGCAGCTTCTCATACCGCGCCAGCGTCGACTGTGCGAGGCGATACGATGCTTCCGCCGCATTCAGCTGCGAACGCGCCGCCGCTGCCTGCTCCTCTGCATCCTTCGAGTCTACCTTGAAGAGCGCCTGCCCTGCGCTGACCCGCTCACCGGATGTGACATAGCGCTGCATGATCCTGCCTCCCACCTGAAATGCCAGAGGCGATTCAAAAAAACCATGCACCGTGCCGGAGAACGTATTCTTCACGCCCGACTCCGTCTCACCGATGACCATCGACTTCACCAATGGCGCCTTTGGCGCCGCTGCCTTCTCTGCTCCGCACCCCGACAGCGCGATCGAAGCACCTATAAGCATCACACCGATATACATAGCTAAACGTTTCATAGACTGACTCCTTGTATGATAAAAGTGACTGGTGACTAGTGACTGGTGACTGGTGACTAGGGATTGGGGATTGGGGATTGGGTTTGCGATACGAGAAAACCGCTGGTTTCAAACCTCTGCGGCGCTTCCATATTTTTATGCGCCGCACCACCATTTCGCATTTCTCATTTCTAATTTCTCATTCGAGCAGAGCTTTCATTCACAATCAAGGGGCCGCACGCCCGAGGGGCTAACCTTGAACCCATTAACCTTACTTTTCTATCCCATGCAAAATGATATCCTCGAGCACATTCATCACATCCGTACCCGTCATATTCTGCTCGCGAAGGAAATCCGCATCATTCAGATTGTGCGTCGATGTGATGAGGATCATGCGAAGGATCGTCAAATTCACCTTACGAAAAGCCCCCGCCGCGACCCCGGCCTTAAGGAGCTCCATCATATAGTCGAACTCCTCATACTTGAAATCCATCCACATCTTCCAGATCTCCGGATAATGGATCTCTATATCCTGATAAAACCCATCCGGCATCGCCCACAGCGTCTCCACGAAGAGACGGCAGTACGAGAGCAGCCGCCCGCGCGCTGTGTCCTTCTTCATCATCAGCGCTTCCTTCGCCTTCCGAAACGCCTCCTGATCTGCCAGACACACCATGCGAATCAGCACCGCCTTCGAAGACGCCTTCTGGTACAGCGTACTTTTCGAGATATGGAGCTTCCTTGCGATATCGTCCATCGTGAATTTGACCGAGTGCAGCCGCATCTCTTCCTTCGCCGCCGCGATCAGCTGTTCATCCATAATGATTCCTCCAGTACTCTTTTCGTTTTTTTAGTACTCTACTCGTATTATAGCATGATTTATCGGGAAAACAAATTCTATTTTTTAGCATGCGGAAAATGCAAAAGAGCAATGAGCCTGCAAAGCTCATCGCTCTTTTGTACTTTCCGCGCATCCAATCAGTCTTCCTATGTATAACCATGGATTAAGATTAAAACTGATAAATGTGTTCGTTTATCCCCCATAAATCTCATCAGCGTAAGACTACCGTTTTTAATGACAAAACACCGGTAACTAATAAATATAACGAGCCGATTGTCAAGACTAGCCATCATATAATGCGGCTATTTTCGGTGGAACCATCCCCTATCTGGGGCATGTTTTTTCTACTGGAAATCCAATAGCAAAAGCATGCTCATAGATTAATTCAATATATCTAAAAGAAATACATCAATAAAAAAAGTACCGGTAATAATATTATTGCTTCTAGCTGTAATAAGTTTCTTTGTTTATATGACTCATTTTTAGGGCCATGTTTATAACATACGTAGTTACCATAAACCCCTATTAAATATAGCATTACTAACAATGTGTATACACACTCATTATAATATCTTCCATCTAACACCAAAAAGTCAGATAAAGTTATATAACTAACCCCTAGAAAAAGAATTATCCATAGCCCAAATCTAACCCACAATTTCGAATGCTTCATTAACAATCTAGCATCTTCATTTGCTGTTTCATCACCTACCACAAGTTCTCGAAAAAGCAGTAAGCACATAACAAATACGATCGTATCCAAAACAGGAGAATGTAAAAACATAGTTTATACCTCACTATTCTTAGATTTAGCATCCGAATTTGACGGATTCCCTGACTCGGCTTTTTTTAGCTCCTCTTTTTTTGATTGCTATATATATTGCTTCCAACTTCCCTACATTGATTTATCTTTAATCGTTGAATTTTCTGGCAATAATCTCAATGATATGCCTATACAAATCGTTCCAAGGCTCCAGATAAAAAAAGCAATACTCACAATAATATTTGAATCGGTCATTTCTTTATTTACTATGCAAGGCAAAATTAGTGGCCAGCAGCACATCCTAGTTCTTTTTGTGCAGCACGGTGTCCTGCATGGTGATGTTGTAATCCGCATACAAGTTGATTTTCTCTTCTGCGGAAACAAGGCTATTCTGCGTGATGTCATGAGACATATTTGGTGAATCCATCGCGCTAAGGAAACACTGATTAAATCTGACTCTGCGATTTAATCAGCGTTTCCCTAGCGCTTATTGATACAGCATGCCCTTGTAACCTTAATTTCGACATTTCACTCAAGAAACATGTTCCCAATTGCAAGTATAATTAAATAAATTCCGCAGCCAATGCATAATTTCCAGTATTTCCTTCTTTCCTGCATTGATTTATCTTTAATCGTTGAATTTTCTGGCAATAATCTCAATGATATGCCCATACAAATTGTTCCAAGGCTCCAGATAAAAAAAGCAATACTCACAATAATATTTGAATCAGTCGTTTCTTTATTTACTATGCAAAGCAAAATTAGTGGCCAAAAGAAAAATAGAAAACCACCAAAATAGGCAAAGAACCTATAAGCAACTGGATAATTTTTTTCATGGATATATCTTTTCACTAAATATAACAGTAAAAAAAGATAGAAAGCTACTATTGTTAATCCACGGAAATCGCAATAGGAAAAATCCAAAATATCATTAATATTAATCATAATTACTTTCCCTTACTACTACCTTTAGTCAACTGTATATCTTGATCGGTTGGAATTTTGTCTTTTGACCAGTCTTTAGCTCGATCCCCAGCCATTGCACCGCCTACTGCTTCTATGCCCACAAATTTGGAATTTATCTCCTGAATATTTTTTCTTAAACCTGTCATTTGTTCTATTGCACTCCTAAAAGAGAATACTTTAAAGCAATGACAATAGCTACCATTATAGCTTCTATAACTATTAAAAAATTTCTACGAATTATATTATTCTTATATTCATTTTCCAGCTTTATTCCATAATTCTTATAATCTAAGATTGCCCTTTTTTTGATTGCTTCCAAAATACCAATTCCCGATACTCCTAACATCAGACAAATTCCTAGAAACATATTAAATTCAACAATATGTAAAATTACAGAAATCTTCGTTATAAAGAGTAAGACTAAAAAACTAATTATAAAACATGAATATGAAAAAGTGTACAGTAAAAAGTAGCTTGTTTCGTGAAAATATTCCTGTGGAAACTTATGAAAGCATTTCCAAATCATACGAAAAACACCAAAGAGTAGGATAACTCGAATTAAATCAATTTCAGTCGTAGTTTGTCACCTTCTTTCTGAACCGGAAGAAATCGCGACGTCATATGTACCGATGACTTGGGATCCAGTCATATTTGTATTCCCGCCTGCGGTGATCTGCACGGCATCTCCCGAAAGGGTCGAGGCTGTTACGGTCTTGCTTTCATCACGGCTCTTGATCGCTGTGGTCTTGCTCGAGAGGAGACCGCGTTCCTTGTATTTCAGGCCGTAGTCGTCCCTGGACTCATTATAGCCGTTTTCCCGGTTTACGTCACCCTTGGCGGCAACCGTTATTTGACCGTTTTCTGAAAGGACTATCGTATTTCTGACACTCAAATTCTCACCCGCCGCGAGGGTGATGGTTTTCCCGGCCGCGAGTGTGTTTGTCGTCTCTGTTTTTCTATAGGTGCGGATGTAATTGTTGCTGTTCTCCGTCATGTTTTTCTTGGCTTCGAAAGTATCCGTTACGGATACAACCCTTGCTCTTTTAACTCCTCAATCCTAGGTTGTGCCTTTTCCTTTAAGTGTGCATACGCATTTTGTTCTTCTACCGTTAAGTCGGACTCATCCTTGACTACGGTAAACTGGTTCCCATAGGCATTATACTTCGCAATCGTCTCATCCAATTCCTGTGCATCCTTAGTAGGCATATTTTGATTTCGTAACAGCTTGATATGAAATGGATCTGCTTGTATTGCCCAAAACCCATTTCGACCGTACACGTAAAAAGTTTTGTACTGATAAAACCACCCCATTTGGGTTTCCATCGAATATACATTGCACTCCAATTCTGTATATTTGAGATCAATATCTTCAGGTCGAGTATCCACCATTTCCCATATCTTCAAATTTTTTTGATTCTCAAATACCAAAATCCTCAATTTTTCACCAAAAGCTACAATTGTATTGTCATACCATCCATTAGGGTACTTGAAGTCAATAAGTATCCGTGCTCCACCAAATATAACATGATATCCTATTATGAGCAGAATCAATCCAAAACCTATTTTTTTTCGAGGCAAATTCTTTATCATTTGTTTCCTCCGTGAACATGTCCACTAATTGAAACTGTCCAATTAAACGGCTGCAATGCTCCAATCTCTTGGTACAACACAGCACCATTGTTCATAATCAGCTTTAGCGGCTTCAACCCGCTGCCTTCGATGGCCGCTACTGTACCACTTTTAGCATCAATGACATTCGCGCCCGTCGTCACCTGAAACGTCTCTGCTTTGATCTGCCCCAGGATCTTTGCTGTGCGGGTATACAGCTCGATGGCATCGGCCTTCTCCCCATTGAGGCCTTTACCGTCTATCACAATCATCTATTATGTCCTTTTACATTCAAAGCGGCAGAAGGACTTTGAGCAGCACAGTGCCTTTGTCTGATCTTCTAACGGCTAAGGAATCACGAATACAAAAAGGGCGTGATGCTTTTGCATCACGCTCTTTTTTCTATGCGCCGCACCATGGGTAGAGAGGCTCTTGCAATGTCTCATTGATCGCCTCTTTCGTGATCGGCTGGAAATAGACTTTGAGAAGGGCAAGACCTTCCGCCGGAGCGGTGAGACCGAGCTCTCGTCGGTCGCGGGCTTCCAAGATCCGTTCGAGATCATCAGGCGTGAGGACGCCGCTTCCGGCATCAACGAGAGCGCCGGCGATGTTTCTGACCATGTGGTAGAGAAAGCCTTCGCCGGTGACATAGATCCAGATGAGGGGCCCCACTTTCCGAAGGCGGATCTCATGGACAAGCCGCACGGGATCGGAGGGGACGGCGTTGTTCCCACGGAAGGAAGTAAAGTCGTGGCGGCCTTCCAAGACTTTGGCGGCTGCTTCCATTTTCGCAAGGTCGAGCTGCTTACCGGTGCGCCAGATGGTGCGCACGAGGAAGGGCGAGGCTTCGCGGCTCTCGGTCAATAGGTAGCCGTAGGTCTTGCCGAAGTTGCGGCGGCGGACGGAGAAGTCTTCGTCCATCTCCCGGCTTTGGCGGACGCGGATATCGCGCGGAAGGAGGGCATTCATGGCGTGGACGAAGCGGTCTTGCGGAATGCGGGACTCGGTGTAGAAGGTGCACTCCTGCCCATAGGCATGGACGCCGGCATCGGTGCGGGCGACGAAGTAAATGGTTGTCTTCTTTCCCGTCAGTTGAAGGAGTGTATTCTCAAGCATTTCCTGCACGGTCATGCGGGTGGGCTGGCGCTGGAAGCCGGCATAGTTTGTTCCTTCGTAGGAAACGGTGATCCAGATATTTCGCATGGGATAGTCCTTCGGGAAAAATAGTGACTAGTGGCTAGTGACTGAGGATAAGGGATTCCCCTTGATTGCGTGCAAAAGAGGTTCAGCGGGTTCTATAGGTTCAGGAGGTTCAAAAGGGGGTGGTGCAGCACATTTCGTCATCCTGAGCGGAGAAAAACGTCGTATGTTAGAAAATAGATGATCTGAAACAGGAGAACTGAGTCGAAGGATCTAAGCGCCGCGAAATTTTGATAGCGCTTCGCGCCGTCATCTCGAGCGTAGCCGAGAGATCTTCCTTGCAGAACGGTCAGCGTACCAATTGCGCTATTTCGATCACCGCTCATTTCTAATCCATAGCCCCTAATCCCTAGCCACTCATCCCTGCTTTCAAACTTCAGGATTCCATGTGGCTAACCCCACGCCCCATTCTATCTCATGACTACATACAGCGCGATGAGGGCGCCGGTCACGAGGGCAATGGCGATGAAGGCATTTCTATCCCGCCATGTATAGGAGAGCTGGTGCATCTTGGTACGTCCTTCACCGCCGCGATAGCAGCGGGCTTCCATGGCGGTCGCGAGGTCGTCGGCGCGGCGGAAGGCGGAGATGAAGAGCGGGACAAGGAGCGGGATCATGTTCTTGGCGCGCTGCCAGAGATTGCCGTTCACGAAGTCAGCGCCTCGGGAGGACTGGGCTTTCATGATGCGGTCAGTTTCTTCCAAAAGTGTCGGGATGAAGCGGAGGGCGATGGTCATCATCATGGCGAGCTCGTGCGCGGGTACCCCGAAGCGCCGGAATGGCATCAGGAGGTCTTCGATGCCGTCGGTCAGGACGATCGGGCTCGTGGTATAGGTGAGAAGCGAGGAGAAGGCGATGAGGAAGACGAGGCGCAGTGTCATGACGATGCCGTTCCTGATGCCTTCTTCGCTGATGTGGATGAATTTCCACGAAAAGATTTCCGTCCCCGGGGTGGTGAGGATGTGGATGAGCATGGTGAAAACAAGGATCACCCAGAGGGGCTTGATGGCCTTCCAGATCATTTTCGCAGGTACGCCGGAGAGGGCGATGGCAAGGAAGGTGAAGCCGGCGACGACTATGTAGGAATACAGGTTGTTCGCGAGGAAAATCGCGACGATGAAGATCATAGTACAGAGGATCTTCGCACGGGGATCCATCTGGTGCAGGTACGAATGGCCGGGATAGTACTGGCCGAGGGTCATATCAGTGAGCATGTGTCTTACCTCCCAGCATCTTTGCCATTTTTTCTACGGCTTCTTCGGTCGTTTTTGCCTCTTCCGGCACGGGGATGCCCTTCTCTTTCAGGTAGAGGAGGGTCTGCGTGAGGGGCGGAGCATCGACGCCGCAGGCCTGCAGTTCTTCTCTGTGGTGGAGGAAGATATCCATCGGTTCGCCGTCCAGCACAAGGCGGCCTTTGTGCATGACGAGAAGGCGGGTCGCAAGGCGTGCGATGTCATCCATATTATGCGAGACGAGGATGACGGAGAATACGCCTTTCTTGTACCAGCTCTGGATGCGGGAGAAAATTTCTCGCCGCCCGATGGGGTCAAGGCCTGCCGATGGTTCGTCCAGGATAAGGAAATCCGGGTGCATCGCGATGACGCCGGCAATGGCGACGCGGCGCTGCTGACCGCCGGAGAGGCGGAAGGGCGAGCGGCCTGCGAAGGTGTCGTAGTCAAGACCGGCAAATTTCATAGCGCTTTTCACGCGCTTTCCGGCCTCTTCTTCATCACACCCCAGATTCATCGGCCCGAAGGCGATGTCTTTGGCGACGGTTTCTTCGAAAAGCTGGTGCTCCGGGTACTGGAAAACCATGCCGACCGAGTGGCGCTTGGCGACGGCGGCTTTGGATTTCTCGGCAAGGTCGACACCATCGATGGTGACTTTGCCGCAGGTCGGATGGATGAGCCCATTCAGGTGCTGGATGAGTGTCGATTTCCCGCTCCCTGTATGACCGATAATGCCGATAAATTCTCCTTTTTCGATGGTGAGATCGACATCATCCAGGGCCGTCTTTTCAAATGGCGATCCCTTGCCATAAATATAACTTATATGTTCGACGCGTATGGACATAGTGCTTCTCCCAGCTCCTCATCTGTCATGCAATCTTCAGGAATCTCGTAACCTTTTTTCCGAAGCCCATGGGCAAGGTCGGCAGCGACCGGGACATCGAGCCCCATGGCCGTCAGCTTGTCTGCCTGCGAGAAGACTTCGCGCGCTGTCCCCTGCATCTGGAGCTTCGTGCGGTCGACGACCAGCACATGATCCGCCGTCACGGCTTCCTCCATGAAATGGGTGATCAGCACGATGGTGATTCCTTCCGAGCGGTTCAGCTCATGGATGGTATCCATGACTTCCTTGCGTCCCAGAGGATCGAGCATCGCCGTCGGTTCGTCCAGGACGATACAATCCGGATGCATCGCGAGTACGCCGGCGATGGCGATCCTCTGCTTCTGTCCGCCGGAGAGCATCGCCGGTGAATGCGTACGGTAGGCGCTCATGCCGACTTTTTCCAGCGCATAGTCCACGCGCTTTCGGATTTCTTCTGCGGGTACACCCAGATTCTCCGGGCCAAAGGCGACGTCTTCTTCGACGATGGCCGCGACCAGCTGGTTATCCGGATTCTGAAAGACCATGCCGACCTTTTGCCGGATGTCCCAGATATGCTCCATGTCGCTGGTTTTCATGCCTTCTACGATGACCTCGCCCGCCGTCGGAAGATACAGGGCATTGAGATGCCTTGCGAGTGTAGACTTGCCGCTCCCATTTGTGCCAATGATGGCTGTGAAGGATCCCCTCGGGATCGTGCAGGTCACATCCGACAGCGCGTCGAATGTCTTCCCGTCCTCCGTCTCGAAGGTATGTGTCAAATGACGGATGTCGAAGAGTATCTCTTTCCCATCCTGTGTCATATTTTCTTCCATATGTCCTCTTTCCTTAGAGTAAAACAGGAAGCGGGCAAAGATCCTCCCCGCCACCTGCTGCTAACCAGGATAACAATGATACTTAATAATAACAAATATGGTTCTTCATAGTCAATTTATATTGTATAGATAGACAAGTATATTGTCTATTTATTTTCATAGCTACAGTCGACAATGGAAAGACTCTCGCTTTTTCCATTTGCGGGAACGGCTATGTGAAGAGGGGAGCGCAGAAGATGCCGCCAGCGGGTAATGCTATTAAGTTAAGCGGCAGAACATTCTTGGCTCCCCATCGGGGGAGCTGCCCGGAGGGCTGAGGGGGCAGCACTACGGTATATTGGGCATTGTTCGATGGCCGCTGGCATGCCCCATCTCGCTACGCTCGAAATGGCGTCTCACTGGATTTTAGCGTCGCTTCGCTCCTAAAAATCCAGTTCGCTTGCACATATTGCCTTCGGCACTTCCCCCGAAGGGGGAAGCAAGAAGTTATGCGGCTAACGATCTCCTTAACTTAATAGCATTACGCCAGCGGGGACGCCGTGTTTCCCCGGCCCCCAGCCCCCTTCTCTCATGCTATAATAGGGACATACAAAAGGAGTCACTCATTTATGTCACAAACATTTTATGCCGCACTCGTTTTGGTCGGCGGCGCTTCCTATGGTATCATTTCCACACTCGTCAAGCTCTCCTATCGGTCGGGCTTTTCTATCAATGACGTCTCTTCCATCCAGTATTTTCTTGGATTTTTTCTGCTCTGGACCATCTGGCTTCTCCGCGTGCGGAGATTCCCCGCGAAAAAGACCGCACTGGCCTTTCTCCTGACCGGTATTCCACTCTCAGGCACCACCATGCTCTACAACCACGCGCTGGAGACCCTGCCCGCTTCGCTCGCCGTCATCTTCCTTTTCCAGTCCATCTGGCTCGGCACGCTCGCCGAGTGCGTGATCCGACGGGAGAAGCCCACCCGCCTCCGTCTCCTTTCCATCACGATCGTCCTCGCAGGCACTGTACTGGGTACGGGCGTGATCGGAAGCGCTGCCGCCTTTCCCCTCTCCATCGGCATGCTTTGGGGATTTGCTGCCGCGATTTCCTACACCACCGGCCTTCTCTGCATGAACCGCATCGGGCGAGGCATCCATCCCATCACCAAAAGCGCCCTCATGGTAAGCGGCGCGCTCGTGATGGTTCTCCTCTTTCTGCCGCCCGACCTGCCGGTATCACCCGCGCATTTTGCCTCTATCCTTCCCTACGGAATTCCCCTCACCCTCTTCGGTGTCTTCCTCCCGCCGCTCCTCTTTAGCAGCGGGATGCCGCACATCTCCCCCGGCCTCGGCAGTCTTCTCGCTGCCAGCGAGCTCCCCGCCGCCCTCTTCTTCTCCTTCCTGCTTCTCGGCGAATCGATCTCCTTCCTGCAGATCATCGGCATCGTCATGATCCTTTTCGGGATCTGGCTGGGGAACAAGAAACATGTAGTATAATGAAAGAAAATGATTCTCCAAGGAGGCCCTATGAAGAAATACTTTTTCTTTGATATCGACGGCACGCTGACCACGCCGCTTACTGCCGACTATCCCGACAGCACAAGAGAAGCCATCCGACGCCTCCAAAAGGCAGGGCACTTCGTCTCGCTTGCGACCGGACGCATTCAGGCAGATGCCTGGCAGGTCGCGTGTGACCTTGGCATCACAGCCGCTGTCTCCGATGGAGGAAATGCGGTCACCATAGACGGCAAGATCCTTTATGATGAAGGTCTTGCACTTGAAGACTGCTTCGCGATGCTCTCTGCCATCGACGGCGAGAAGCATCCCTGGGCGCTTGCGATCAGAAATGAGAAATACCGCATCACGACCACGAACAGCTACCTTGCGAAGGTGAAAGACCGCTACTACAAGACGGAAGTGGACCCCGCTTTTGATTTTCACACCGCCTCCGTCATCCACAAGATCTTCATCGCCTGCAGCAGGCAGGAGGAAGCGGAGATCCCCTTAGGCCCACTCCCTCACGTCTGGTTCCGTGCGGATACCATGCTCATCGAGCCTATCCATAAGGAGCACGGCATCGAAGAGCTTCAGCGCCGCTTCGCCATTCCGGATGAAGACATCGTTGTCTTTGGCGACGGCATGAATGACCGCACCATGTTCCGCCCCGAATGGTTCTCCATTGCGATGGGAAATGCCAAGCCACAGCTCAAGGAAAAAGCCCGATACATCACCAGCCGGGCTGATGAAGACGGCATCTATGAAGCATGCAGGCGGTTTGGATGGATTTGAAAAAGCAGCCCCGGGCTGCTTTTTTTAGTGAGGAGTGAAAAGTGGTGGTGCGGCGCTTTTCGTCATCCTGAGCGGAGAAAAAGGCTGTATGTTAGTGAAACGCTTCTCTGAATAATGGCAGCTGAGTCGAAGGATCTAAGGAAACGCTGATTAAATCGCAGACTTAGCTTTTACAAGAATTTTTATAGGATGCAGTTCAGTCCGAATGACACCATAAGACAGAAGCAGGATAACCGCATGATTAAGGAACGTTGCCTATAGCATCTTGCATAAAAAAAGAGAAGCGACATGCGCCGCTTCCAAAGGGGTTGGAGCTGGTTGGGCTCCGTAATGAGAACCTGTATAATAGCTTTCGTAGAAAGTTATTACCAAAGAGAGGGAGCCAGGATGGCATTCCCTGATGCCATCCTGACAGAAGGACGATAACGTCCCAAGGAGGTCGAGTCAGCCGGATAGACCGGCCAAGAGTGGAGGAAATATCCTCCTATAGGAACTTCCCTAAGGGAAGGATCTGTAAAAGGGGAGCGATGATTCCATTTCCCTGTTGAAACCATCGCTGAAGGGAGATGAACCATGGGGGACGAAAACCCCACAGGTATATGTAAACCTCAGATACTGAGGAATACATCATAATATATAGTCACTTCCGAAGAAGTATTCGTAGAAGGGGTGGTGATGATCATTTTCCCAAAAGAAATGAAATTTCTTTATGACCATCACCGGAAAGGAGATGAACCATGGAGAAAAATCCCCACAGGTATATGTAAAGCCCGAAGGCATTACATCGATAGTAAGGAGTTCAGGCATTTACCGCCTGCCACCCGTCAAGATAACGATAGATACCGTAGGACCTACTCGGAGAATAGTGTTCCCTGTCACCATCCTCAGCAAAAGGGGCTCTGCTTCATTGATCCTCATCATGCCGCAGAAGGAAATCAAAAAATCCACCCTTTTGGATAGAAAAAGGGTGGAATATACACGTCAAAAGGACTTGCAGTCAAGCACACCTTCCTATCGCTCGTAGGTCAAACGGTTGTACAAAACAGGCAGTTCTCCTGACTCTGCTTCCTCGCTCCTCCAGCCTTCCCGATCTCCTCAAATCAGTGACTTCGTTGGATTCACTCTGCATTACAGTGGCGGGACCGTGCCGGTCTTTCACCGGTCTTCCCTATTAAGCCCTACAGGGCACCTGTTTTCTTATGAAGTTATTCAAGTACCGAAATCCCCATTAAAAAACCTCTTTGCACGAACGCAAAGAGACATCTATAAAGACATCCCCTTCCCATCGCTCGTGGGTCATAACGGTGATCCAAGATAAGCAGTTCTCCTGACTCTGCTTCCTCGCTTATCCGTCTTCCCGATCTCTCAGTGACATTATGGATTCGCTCTGCATTACAGTGGCGGGACCGTGCCGGCATTTCACCGGTCTTCCCTATTAAGCCTTTAAGGCACTTACCTTTCCTTATTCGGTTAAATACATGATAGCACCATTTGTCATGCATGTCAATGAGAAATTCAAGAATGCGTTTGGGAAATAGAATGAGATGAGCGTCTAGTGGCTGGTTACTGGTAGCTAGGGATTAGGGATTAGGAGCCTCAAGTAACTAGTGACTTGTAAGGTGACTGGTGACTGGTGACTTAAATGCCACTTTGGGGCATCGCCCTATTTATACTCTGCGGCGCTTCTATATTCTTATGCGCCGCACCACCATTTCTCATTTCTCATTCAAGCGAAACTTTCAAACGCAATCAAAGGACAGCATGCCCACGAGCCAAGGAAACACGGATCCCATCATTGCCAGATCTGATCAGCATTCCCCTAGCCCTGACCAAAAAGGCGATGTGAAATAACGATCATCTCATTTTCGCGTTCCATCTGCCGCGG
>OLFV01002038.1_pt1 | contig 16653 bp, 12 predicted proteins | sample 1605551 | NCBI WGS metagenome assembly OLFV01 (sample SAMEA3888922, study PRJEB22519) | human gut metagenome | biome: human gut; feature: human-associated habitat; material: faeces | place: Denmark | collected 2011
AGAAGGATAAGTTGACGGAGGATGTATTGCCGGCATACTTCTGCCAGTAGCTGGCAATGTCGTAAAGATACGCCGGCGAAGTCTGGTCGCGATTGAATACGCTGAACATATAGTAGTTGTGATCCGAATATTCGGAAACGCAGGCATTGGAGTGAGTGCTAAATGCTGCTGCCATTACTCCTATGATTAAAAATCTTTTCATAATCTTCTGATTTAAATCGTTTGATATTATCTGTGTTGAGGTCGAAGAGGATGACTTCTTTGTTGATATTGCTGTTTTGGTGGTTGATACTCTTGATGGCTTCCATAATGTCGGTAATCTCGGGCTTTCTTACCACGATGCTATCGCCTGGCAAAACAGGGAAGTTATCATCTGCATGCATGATGCCTATGAACTTTCCTTCTCTAAAGAGGATGCGCCAGCTGAAGAGTGGATAGGCGGCAGAGAGCGGCAACGGATAACTGCCCAGATGCTGGATGTAAGGAACTCCATCCTTCATGTCGAGTATCGGCTTTTGGCAGCTTAGCTGTTTTACATCGCCCGTATTATACATCATCAGGATGCCTCTATCCACAGGGGGTGGAGTCATCGAGAGCTGGTGTAACCGTATGGTAGCAGACAGCTTTATCTTCTTGGCTTTGGCTTTCACTCTTAGTTTTTCGAGGAAATCGAAGTAAACTTTTTGGGTTGATGCCGTCCAGTCGCAGTCTATCTGAATCTCCTTTACTCGCTTTACATCGTTGGCTTCATTCATCTGAAGGATGCGAAGAAGGATTTTGTCGGCTAGGTATTTACCCATTTTCTCGTATGTTTTCAAACAATCGTTGACGATATAAACAACGGGTATTATTTCGATGCCTTCCGGTATCAGAGATTCATGTGTTTTCCCGTTTCTATTTTCTTCAAAAGTGTTGAAATTCAGGGTAGCATTGGGCATGATTTCTCCGTCTGCATCCTTTACCACATCGAAGTATCTCACGTAGATACGATTAATGTGGTGCTTTTGGATGAAGTTCATCTTGTTGCTGTCTAATTGCCATGTAGTGCTCCAATAGTAGGCAGAGCGTAAGTTTTTCTCAGCTTTGCCTTGTGAGCAGGATGTGAAGCCGATGGTAGCGGATAAGGAAAGCTGCAAAAATGCCAATGTTATATGATTCCATATTCTTCTCATCATTTCTTGAACCTTATTTCCGCAACACGATAATTTAATATTTTTTATAAGCACCTGAGCAACAATAAGTTGCTTAGGATTTTGTCATGTCAGAAATTTCACTTATCTTAGTGTTGCAAAATAAATAACAAATAAAACTCTGAATGACATAGCAAAAATACAAATAAAATCTGAGAAACTCACTCCTTTTGGAGGTTTTTTTTCTATTATGGAGCAATTTGATGCTCTTTTAGCTCAAACCATAGATTCCACCTTGGGATTGAGATGCATATTGTTTGGTTATCAATATAGTGAGATTCTACGTTCTCTGATGTGCGTATATCTTTGTGGCGGCTCATGTGTTGAGGATATTTCAACACACCTTATGAAACATTTGTCTCTTCATCCAACTCTTTGTACTTGCAGCGCAATTTGAGATTATATAAATAAGGTGTAGCTTCTCATATCATAAAGGTAAATACAAAGTTATAAAAAAATAACATCTTTGCAAGTTTTTCCTCAAAAAGTTTATCTATGACTTTAATATCCGATGAGAATATTAACAGATGACGTGGACTGACCATAAAAAGGAGATGTAGTATAAAAAACAGAACCCAATCATCTCGATTGAGTTCTGCATACCTTGAAAACATACTTATACTATTATCTGTCACCTAAAGAATCACATAATACTTACTTAACTAAAAAACCTTGTAAACTTTATGACATCCATCGTATGAGTCAAGTCCTTATTAGAGCACTTTTAATGTAATGCAAAGATAATCAACATTAACAAAAAAGGCTTGTAATATGAAAGAAACAATTCTTTGTGATTTGTAAAATCTTAAAAAAACACCTTTTTATCCATGCCATCACATCAAAAAATGATAGTCAAAAGCCCAAAATAACGGTTTGTTATAACTGATAATCAGAATTTTGCATTTTTGAAACATCTTTTTTGAATTATGATAAAGCTTTTCGGATAATTTGCGTAACTTTGCAAAAGATTAGCAAAAGATTATCAAAAGATCTCTGCAAGATAAGTTATAAACCAAACCTACCAATATGATGTCACCCAACTTGTTTTACCAAGATTTTTTGCTGTGCATAGGAGTGGCAAGTCTGATTTTCGGACTGTTTCTTCTCTTCTTTAAGGCACCAGCCAACAATATTTACCAACCTTACCGACGTTCAAAGAGTCTTTTGGCGGCAGGCTATCTTGTCATGAGCCTCAACATTATGTTTTGGGGCATCACTTTCGATGATAGGTTTACCAAGCCCGATTTGTTGGATATTTACAACGAGATCATCGCCTTTTATCTGCTCTACATTATATTCAACTATGCGCTCTGCAATCTTCTGGACCATCACTATCTTACCCGTCGCCGGCTGTTGACGGATGCCTTCAGATGGGTGGGAGTCATAGCGATAAGCGCCTTGTCAATGTTGCCTCTGTTCGAGAAGATAAGATGGGGAATTGCAGCATTCATCTCGTTCCTGCTTATTGAATACATCGTAAGTTTCCTTTATAAGTTCCGCAAACTTTACCTACACAACGACAAGGTGATGGCCAACTATTTCGCTGACGATAAACGCAGATTTGTGGCATGGACCAACCGACTCATCTTACTCATGGTGGTATATGGCCTGCTGGCATTTATTTCTATTTTCCAGGGAATATGGTTCAACTTCTTTTTCCAATGCTATGCTTTGGTCTTCAATTTCTTCGTTGTCATCAGTTTCCTGAATCACTGTCAGCCCTATGGCGACATAGAAAAAGCCTATATGGAATGGGAAGAACAGGAGAAGTCTGTCTGTCAGCCGGAAATAACCCACAGCAAAGTGGTGTATCACCTGTTGGAGAGCAAACTGAAAGTCTGGGTTGCCCGGGAGAAATATACCGAGCCCAACCTTACCCTCGATTCTCTTTCCACCTATGTGGGAACCAACCACACCTATCTCTCACGCTTTCTCAAGGAGACTCATGGCGTGAGTTTCAGCGAGTGGGTTTCGGGCTTGCGTGTGTCGAAGGCCAAGGAGCTGATGCGGAAGAATCCCAAGGACAAACTCGAAAACGTGGCTTATCTCTCGGGATTCTCTTCTCTCTCTTATTTTTCTAAAGTATTCTCTCATTTGGAGGGTGTCTCGCCTGCCCGTTGGCGCGACAGCATGTCCTTATAGTCTGACGGTGTGTCGTTGAAGAACAGGGCAAACTGTCTGTTGAAAGTAGAACGCGACGAGAAGCCCGCCATCTGTGATACGTCGTTGACACTCAGGTCGAGGTCGGTTCTTTCGAGCAGTTGTGAGGCATAGCGCAGTCGATAACGCGTGATAAACTGGCTAATGGTGAGTCCGCCTCCATAACGTTTGATGGCATTGGCCAGATAAGTGCGGTTGGTACCTAAGCTCGCAGCAAGGTCTTCGGGCTTAAAGTCGGGACTGGCATAAGGCTTATCTTCATCCATCAACTGACAGATACGTACAAAGAGACTTTCCTCCTTGCTGAGTTTGGCCTGCGGTTTGTTTTCCAGTTCCGACAGGTGCGTACGTTCCTGAAGGTGGAGTCGCCTCACAATCGCAGACAAACGTCTGAGCTTATGGCGAAGATCACGTATGTGAAACAAGAGCACCACAATGCACAGCAAAAGGCTAATGCTGACGAAGTGATTACTGATGAAATTCATGTTGATATATATTCTATTTGTAGTATCTGGTTTGTGGAGTCATCAATGCGGAAGTTATCAGCGGTTCTTCTGCCTATCAACCATACGATGCGCTGACTGGCATCCTCTACCACCAACTGTTCTTCCTTCTCGAAGGCATTGCACTTGATGTCTGTTAAGAAGTCGCTTACCAGTTTGCTTCCTTTCATACCGAAAGGGCGGAAACGGTCGCCAGGAATGGTCCTTCTTAAGATGAGAGGAAACTCTACTTTGCCGGCATCAAGGGTTGCCACCATCGGTTTTCTGCTCGGACGGAAGTCTGGAGTTCTGGCATGGCTTTCCACCTTGATATATTGTCCTTCTGCACAACTGTATTTACCCGTTTCCGGTATCTTGAGAGCACAAGACTGCTTGCCCTTCTCCAAGGCTTTGATGAGAATATCATTACGATCGATAACCACCTGATGTGTAGACGATTGCCATTTTTTGCCTACAGCATCTATACTGTTAAGGATTTCCAGGATAGAGGTTCCCTGGAAGTGATAGGGAGAGAGCAGGGCGTGGAGCACAAACTCAGGACTTGCCTGCGACAGCAATTCCTCCTTGCTAATGGCTGTGATACCCTTGCTGTCGGTCTGGGTAAGACGGCTGTCCGACAAGGCTGCAATGAGCATCTTGTTGGCTTCTGCCAGATGGGTTGCCGTAGTGGCAATGCTGTCGGAAACCGATGGATTGATGGTGCGAAGCAGGGGCAGAACCTGCAGTCTGATCTTGTTGCGCACCACATCGGGGACCAGGTTGGTACTGTCTGTCACATAGTCCTGTTGCTGCAGAGACAGATACTCCAGAATATCCTCACGGCTCACATCGAGCAGCGGACGCAGTACGTGTCCGTTTCGAGGAGCGATGCCTGTCAGTCCGTTGATGCCCGTGCCCCTTATCAGGTTGATGAGGAGTGTCTCCACGCTGTCGTCGCGATGATGAGCCACACAGACACCCTGCGCCTCCAAGTCCTGGATGAGCTGCTCGAAATAGCGATAACGCAGTTCGCGAGCCGCCATCTCGATGCTTACCTTATGGAGCGAGGCATACTGTTCTGTATCGAAGTGTATGCGATGTAGGGGCACGCCAAGACGTTCGCAGAGTGAGACGCAGAACTGCTCATCGCGTACCGACTCGCTGCCACGAAGGTGGAAGTTGCAATGACAGGCCTCTGTCTTATAGCCCAGATGGAGAAGCGCCAACAACAGAGATACGCTGTCGGCACCTCCCGACAAGGCTATAAGGCATGGTTTGTCCTTGTCCAGCAACTGATGCCGGGCAATAAACTGCTCTACATCCTGTTCGAAACGAGATATATTCATTTACTAATAACTTTCGCTGGGTTCAGAAGTTAGAGATGCTGTGATTTCAAGAATTCCTCAGCACGCTCAAGGTCCTGTGGTGTATCAATGCCAACGGTCTCAACATCAGTGGTTCCCACCTTTATCTTGAAGCCATTCTGCAACCACCGCAACTGTTCCAGACTTTCGGCTATCTCAAGTGAGCTTTGTGGCAGTTGGGTAACCTGACGCAGTACGTCCTTGCGATAGGCATAAATGCCAAGATGTTTCAGGAAAGGGTAGTGAGTGAGCCAGGAAGACTTTTCTTTTCCTCGTACATAAGGGATGACACTGCGCGAGAAATACATGGCGAAGCCCATATTGTCGACTACGATTTTTGGACTGTTGGGGTTCTGTACAGCCTCCATACTCTCGAAAGGTTTTCCGAGTGTGGCTATCTGTGTGGTAGGATCGTCAAAACAATGGCAGATGGTGTCGAGCTGGCTCTTTGCCACAAAGGGCTCATCGCCCTGAACGTTTACCACCACGTCCCATTCGCCTCCTATCTTTTCGATAGCTTCCTCTATACGGTCGGTACCGCTCTTGTGGTCGGTGCGTGTCATCACCACCTGACCGCCAAACGATTTCACTACATCATAGATGCGCTCGTCGTCAGTGGCGACATAAGCAGCCTCGAGCACGGCAGCCACCTTCTCGTAAACATGCTGAATGACAGGTTTGCCACCCAGCAGGGCCAATGGTTTGCCCGGGAAACGCGTAGAAGCGTAGCGGGCTGGAATGATTCCTATAAACTTCATAATCGTATATCTTTATGTTTTTAAATTCTTCAACTATCTCTGGGTTCAGAACATTTCTCCTTCCTGTCTGTCTACCTTTCTGATTTCCTTCAGGAAGATCTCGCCATATTTCTTACGTTTGTACTCGCCGATACCATGGATCATTCCAAATTGCTCCATGGTGCGCGGCTTGACGGAAGCAAGTTCGTGCAGCGACTGGTCGGAGAGCACGATGTAAGGAGGATAGCCCTGTTCGTCGGCAAGCCGTTTGCGAAGTTGCCGCAATCTTTCAAAGAGCGACCCTTCTGCAGCCTTCGGCTTCTTCGACGACACCTTTCGTGCATGGACCACGGGTATCTCGTCAGTCTTTTTCTGCAGTAGTACCAACTGCACGGGCATCTCACCCTTCAGCACACGCCATCCCTGAGGAGTAACCTTCATCGCTCCATGCTCGTTGTAAGCCACCTCAAAGAATCCCATCTGCAACATTTGCAACAGATAGTCCTGCCAGTCGCGTGTGAGATGGTCTCTTCCTGCACCGAAGGTCTTCAGGGCACCATAGTGGTTCTTCACGACAGCAGGCGAGTGTGTTCCACGCAAGATATCTATGCAGGTACCGATATGTATCTTCTCGCCGGCACGCACCACAGCACTGAGGGCTTTCTGCACCAGCACTGTTCCGTCGAAGGTCTGTGGCGGATGGGCACACACATCGCAATGTCCGCAGTCGTGGGTGGCTTCCTCGCCGAAGTAGTTGAGCAGGATTCTTCGTCTGCATACCCTCGACTCGGCATATTCCTGCATACGCTTCAGTTTCTCCATGTTCACCTCTTTCTGTCCGCTTTCCTCCGCAAAGGAACGCAGTTGGATGACATCTGCCATCGAGTAGAACAATACCGTGTCGGCAGGAGCCCCATCCCGTCCGGCTCGGCCTATCTCCTGATAGAAACTCTCAATGCTCTTGGGGAGGTTGTAGTGGATGACCCATCTCACATTTCTCTTGTCTATACCCATGCCGAAGGCTATGGTGGCGCATACCACCTGAACCTGGTCCATCTTGAATCGTTCCTGCACCGAAGCCCTTTCCTCAGTGCTCAGACCTGCATGATAAGCCGCGGCATTGATACCTTTCTTCTTTAGCTCCATCGCCACCATCTCAGTATTCTTGCGCGAAAGACAATAGATGATGCCTGCATCGCCAGGATGGCCGTTGATAAATCTATAGATATAATGCAGTTTCTCCTGTTTGGTTCCGCCGCGTCTCACCGAAAGACTCAGGTTGGGACGGTCAAAACTGCTGACGAATGTCTTGCCATTCAGGTGCAGTTGCTTCACGATGTCCTGTCGTGTTATCTTGTCGGCAGTGGCTGTAAGGGCAATGATGGGCACATGGGCGAAATGCTCTCTGATGGTTCCCAACTGTGAGTACTCGGGTCTGAAATCGTGTCCCCACTGGCTGATGCAGTGGGCCTCATCGATGGCAAATAGCGAGATCTTGATGTTGCTGAACAGGAAAGGTATCTCGCTGATCAGTTTTTCGGGCGAGACATAAATCAGTTTCAGGTCACCCGACATACATCTGCGGCGTATGATCATCTCGTCGGTGGAGTCGTTGTTGCTGTTCAGCTCGGCGGCAGCGATACCGTTGGCCTTGAGCGTTTCCACCTGGTCGTGCATCAAACTGATAAGCGGCGAGACAACGACAGCCGTTCCTGGCAAGGCAAGGGCAGGAATCTGATAGCAGATACTCTTGCCTCCACCTGTCGGCATCAGCACAAGACAGTCGTTGCCCTGCATCACCTCACGGATGATTGCTTCCTGGTTGGGGCGGAAGAAATCATATCCGTAGTAGTTTCTCAATAGGTCGCTTATTTGCATTTTTATGATAATTTCTGGCAAAGGTAATGATTTTTTTATAAAAAATAAGCAAGATATTTGATAAAATGGGATAAATTCATTATTTTTGCAAGCCTAAATGTAAAACTTTCGTACGTACGTTGCAAAACAACGGGTCACTACGGGTGAAATCCATGGTTTTTATCGTACAGACTAATGATGAATAAACATACAAAACAAATATGGCAAAATATAATATCAGAGAATACAAAGAGTCGGGAGCAAGCTATCAGGAAAGCATCAATCCCGATATACTGGATGAATTGCACACCAAGATACTGAACATTCTGCTCATCCAGAGGAAGTTTATGGACAAGGACTATTCGGCCAAGAAACTGGCACAGGACCTGAACACCAACAGCCGATATGTGTCGGCTGTATGCAATGTGAAGTTCCACATGAACTATGCCACACTCATCAACAAGTACCGAATCGACGAGGCCATGTCGATACTCATCGACCGCCGCTACCTGAAACTCAACATGGAGGATGTTGCTTCCATGGTGGGCTTTGCCAACCGTCAGAGTTTCTATTCAGCTTTCTATAAACAGAATGGTACCACTCCACGCGACTTCCGCATGGAATACCTTCATCTACACCCAGAACTGAAGAAAGAGAAGAAGAAAAAATAAGAACATCAACATCACATCATGCACGACAATCAGTTTAAGTATAGTGACGAGCGCTTTGCCGACCTGCAAATGTTGCGCTATCGCCTGAATGGTTTCGAGAGCCTTTCGCTCTCTCAGAAACTGTACATCTTCTGTCTGGCCAAAGCCACTCTGATGGGACGCGACATCACCTTCGACCAGCAGGGTAAGTACAACCTGCGCATACGCAAAACCCTCGAGGCCTTATACCTATTTTATAAGGTTCGCGAGGAGGCTGAGTGTGACGAGTTTCAGAAAATCGTTGTCTATCTCAAGAGAGTATGGTTCTCAAGCGGCATCTATCACCACTATGGTTGCGAGAAGATGAAGCCCGACTTCAGCGAGGAGTACTTCTATCAACTCATCGACGGCATGGACGAAAAACTGCTGCCACTGAAGAGAGGAGAGACTAAGGAAGACCTGCTCGACGAGCTCGTACCAGTGATCTTTGACGACTCGGTATTGCCCAAACGTGTCAACCAGACTGACGGCGAAGACTTGGTGAAGACATCGGCTTGCAACTTCTATGAGAATGTGACGCAGGCTGAGGTGGAGCGATTCTATGCCAAAATGAAGGAAAATGGCAACGAAGAGGCTCCCTCGTACGGACTGAACTCCAAGCTCACCAAGCGCAATGGCGAGATGATAGAGCTGGTGTGGGCTGAGAATGGTATGTATGGTGAGGCCATCCGCGAAATTTCTTCATGGCTCCGCAAGGCTCAGAAGTATGCCGAGAACGAACAGCAACGTCATGTCATCGACCTGCTGCTGAAATACTACCATACGGGCGACTTGGCTGTTTTCGATCGCTACAGCATAGCCTGGGTAGAACAACAGGAGGGTATGGTCGACTTCGTCAACGGCTTCATTGAGGTGTATGGCGACCCACTGGCACTGAAGGGTACCTGGGAGGGAATCGTTGAATACAAAGACCTCGAGGCCACAAAGCGAACCCAGACCATCAGCAGCTATGCCCAGTGGTTTGAAGACCATTCGCCTGTTGACCCACGCTTCCGCAAGCCTGTGGTAAAGGGCGTCACTGCCAACGTCATCTGTGCAGCCATGCTCGGAGGTGATGAATATCCCGCCTCGGCAATAGGCATCAACCTGCCCAATGCCAACTGGATAAGACAGACCTATGGTTCAAAGAGTGTCACGATAGGAAATCTGACCGAGGCGTACAATAAGGCTGCTCATGGCAACGGATTCGACGAGGAGTTTGTCATTGACAAGGATACACTCGCCATGATAGAGAAGTATTCCGACCTGACGGACGACTTGCATACCGACCTGCATGAATGCTTGGGACACGGCAGCGGTCAACTGCTGCCAGGAACCGACCCTGATGCCCTCAAGGCTTACGGCAATACCATCGAGGAAGCACGTGCCGACCTTTTCGGCTTGTATTATATGGCCGATGAGAAGCTGGTGGAACTGGGACTCCTTCCCGACGCAGAAGCCTACAAGGCACAGTATTATACATATCTGATGAACGGTCTGCTCACTCAAACCATCCGCATCAAGGAAGGCGACAAGATAGAGGAGGCTCACATGCGCAACCGTGCACTCATCGCCTGGTGGACTCTTCATCATTCACAAGGAGCTGTATCGCTCGTTCAGCGTGAGGGCAAGACCTATGTGCAGATCACTGATTATGCCGTACTGAGGAATGCTTTCGGAACACTGCTTGCCGAAATTCAGCGCATCAAGAGCGAGGGTGACTTCGAGGCAGCTCGCAGTCTCGTGGAAGAGTATGCTGTCAACATTGACCCAAAGCTGCATCACGAAATCAGACAGCGATATGAGTTGCTTAACCTGGTGCCCTATAAGGGATTCATCAATCCAAAGATGACGATCCTTCATGACGACCAAGGCAATCCTGTAGATGTGCTTTTAGACTACACTGAGAGCTACACAGAGCAGATGCTGCGATACTCTGAAGAGTATGGAACATTATAATGAAACAATAACAACATTCATAAACTTTTTAGTTGTGACAGAATCTAAAGTAATCAATCAGCATCACGACAACGAGGAAGAGCAGTTTCCCATCGTCGACGAACAGGGAAACATCCTCGGTGCCATCAGTCGCGGACATGCTCATGATGGATGCAAAATACTGCACCCTGTGGTGCATCTGCATGTATTCAACAGCAGGGGAGAACTCTACCTGCAGCATCGTCCTGCCTGGAAGGACATCCAGCCCGACAAATGGGACACGGCATGTGGAGGACATGTCGACCTGGGCGAGAGCGTAGAAATAGCGCTTCGCAGAGAGGTGAGAGAGGAGTTGGGAATGACCGACTATGAGCCCGTCAGCATGGGACATTATGTATTCGAAAGCCTGAAGGAGAAAGAACTGGTTTACGTTCATCGCTGCGTCTACGACGGACCGGTTTGTCCTGACAAGGATGAGTTGGCAGGCGGACGCTTCTGGAGCAAAGAGGAGATCAGCGAGAATATAGGAAAGAATATCTTTACTCCCAACTTTGAGAATGAATACAAACGCTTCTTCTTGAATCAGAAAGAGAAACAATCCGATTAAATGAAGGAGATAAGGGAGTTAAATTCAATATTTCTGTATCAAAGTGTATCATTTTAATTTTTGATACAAAATGTATATTAACTATTTGATATATAGATAGTTAGGTTGTATCAGTGCGATACAGGAGTTTATCGCTGGAGAGATTCTAATACAGCATCTGTATCGGGTTTGATACACTCTAACTATCTGATATATGGTATTTTATCTGTCATTTTGTATCAATTCGAAAATGATACACTTTGATACTGTGTGATACACTTTGATACACGCCATACATACATTTATAAGTCAGTAGTTTTCACCATCTAAGCATGATGTTTCCTTCCTGTAAATACGATGTTTGCTCAAGTTTCGCAAGTGGTTTATGTACGGGCTGAAGGCCCAAAAGCTCCAAAAGCAGCACGCCCTGAACCAACGGTCACCGGCGCGTAGCGGAATTGAAAATCGCTGGCCGAAGGGTAAAGCAAAGGTAAAGGGCAGAAGCTGCTTATATGAGCTTCTGCCCATTCAGGGCGTGTGGAATATACTTGCGAAACTTACTTGACCATGATCTTATACGTCTTGCCGTCTCGCTTCACTATGTTCAGACCCTTCTGCAGACCATGGGTGCGGAGACCCTTCGCATCGTAGTATTCTGCGTCGGCATCACGGCTGATGGCGTTGAGGTGGTCAATGGCGGTGCTGCCATCGTTCTTTCCGATGCTCAGTTTGGCAGCTGTCGTAAGTGATGCGTCGGATGGATGGAGGTATGCACGCATCGGTAGGATAGTGGCGTCGTGCAAGTCGCTGACGCGGCAGAACTGGTTCTCGCCAATGACGTAGTCGCTTGCCGCAAGATTCTCACCACTGATCTGAACGAACGAACCTACGAGGTTGACATCGGAGCTGGTTCTTGACAGTGGGGCAGTAACGATGTCGGCACCGACAGCAGAGAGGCTGAGCGCCGTCTCGCCCTCCTTCATCTTGAAGAGCACTGGAGTGCCGGCAGGGATTACGCCCTCTGCATAACTCTCTATGGTGATACATTCCTTAGAAGCATCAATGCCTGTGAGACGATAGAAGTCACATTCTGCTTCCTGGCTCAGGTCGATGGCGAATGGCAAGCAGAGTGTTCCCCAGGCTGCGCCTTCAGGGATATTTCGGCTGTAAGAGATGGTCTTGGAGGTGAACGCCTCATAGTCCTTGAAGTCCTCGCCGTCGGCGAGTGTCAGGTCTTCTGTAGCCACAAACTTGTTGTTTGCATCCTTTGACACCACGATGTTTCCAGCCTTGTCGGCTACATACTTGTGCGCTGCGCATTTCTCGTTGCGGCAGCCCATGTGGTAGATATGCTCGTCGGCGTCATGCTCAGGACTGGCCAAGGTGGCAGATGTTACGTGAACCAATTCATTCTCAGAAGAACTGTTGCTATATGAGGAAGTAGTATTGTCGCAGTAACGGAATGATCCATGATATACTGTATTACCCTCAGCAGCTGTCAGTACAGGATAAGCATTTGTGCCGAGTTTCTGGTACCAAGCCAGTTCGCCTTCTGATTTGCTTCCATTGAGCAGGTAAGCCACTTCGCCGCTTTTCAGCTGCTCAAGGGTGAATGCCTTGACCACGTCTGCTTCATTCTTACCTTCAGGATAGGTCAATGAGCCACTTCCGATAGCCACGACTGCATCACCCGTCAGTTCCGTTCCTTTGATGGTCATCTTAGCACTACTGTTGTATGCCAAGATGCCAGAAGCAGAGCTGGAAGCATCTGCAATGTATCCGACAATGAGACCATTACAATCTGCATAGTTAGCAGTAATATTGCCAATACCCAACACATTGTTAATATTGCATATATTAGCATATCCTATCAAGTTTCCGACGCGAGCATCTCCCGTAATATTGCCATTATTGGCACTGTTCTGGAGGCTTCCTTCACCAAAATATCCAATTATACCTCCAACGAAATCCTCCGTGCCTGTTATCTCACCATAATTGGCGCATGAAGTGATGGAATTTTCTGAATCGAAGCAGATACCTACAATACCACCAACAGAATGTAAACCATTCACTATTGCATGGTTTTCGCAGTTGCTGATGTTGCCATTAGCTCTTCCTGCTATTCCGCCAGTCTCATATTTTCCTTCTACCGAACAGTTTCCTGTGGTCTTGATATTTTCAATTACACAAGAACCTGCACATCCTGCCAAAATACCAGTACTATAATTATCATTGCCCTTCACCTTCGCATTGTCGAAAGTGATGTTCTTGATGCGGCAATCAGCAGCATAGCCAAAGAAACCAATTTCATTAGAGGTGGAGCTGATGAAGAGATTACGGATCGTCTTCCCGTTGCCGTCGAACGTTCCTTGATACTGCTTAGAACCGATAGGAGTCCAGCTGAGCTCTGCTACCTGCTTTTCGGTATCAGCCTTATGGCATACAGTGCTCATATCAATTTCTTCCACATCATCAGCAATCTTTGCGCAGGCACTTGACTTACCTACATTCACGTAGTCACGGAACCACTCCAGATGCTCTGCCGTCTTCAGTATGAAAGGTTCCGCCTCGGTTCCTTTACCAGTCACGCCTGCAGGTAGTTGATTACTTATCAAATTTACATAGAGCGTGACGTTGCCTTTGATGGCATCGCCATCATGCTCTCTGGCACCGATATAATAAGTGGTGCCTTTCTTTACATCGTAGGTGATTTTGAAGTCTTTACCATTACCACTACCTTTTTTAATCAAGTATTTAGCCGTGCGGCTGTCCCATAGGGCGCCATAGGTGTCTTCGCCGTGGCTGTCTGCCGTTACCAGCAATGTTCCCTCTTCTGGGGCTGTAAATTTATAAAGATTGTAACCGCTGATTTTCTTCCTCGTACCAAATACCTTTTCGATCGTTATGTTATTGTTGCCCAATTTAACGAACTGAATTTCTTTCTGGCACTTCGTGCACTTGTCGTTCTCATCATAGTTGTGACCAGTGGCAGCCTCCTTGATAATGTTACCTACTGGTTGTGTCAATCTTTCATCTAAGTAAGTCTCATTGCAAACATCACATTCCCAATATTCAATTGTGCCATCTACTGTGCAAGTAACATCCACTGATTCGTGATGTATGATACTATTGCCATGCTGCATCGTGAATGTGCCCTCCTGTGCTGGCTTTGTATTGGTAAAAGTACCTTTGCTTTCCAATTCTCCTGAGCATTTCAATGTCACATCACCATCTAAATAAACCTTGTCATCAGAACCAAGTAAAGGATGGCTATCTGTGCTCAGTTCCTGTCCCCATTTTGCACTTCCTGAGACATTTTCCTGGAGTATAAAAGCAACCAATCCACTCTTCAATTGTTCTGCAGTAAATGCCTTTATCCTTCCTGTAGATGATAATGAACTTATTCCGATAGCCTTGACGGCATCACCAGTCTGCTCAATTCCATTAATCGTAAGTTTTGCACTGCTGTTGTATGCCAAGATGCCAGCGGCGGTGCTGGAGGAATCCAAGATTACTCCAGCAAGGAGACCTGATTGAGAAGTTGTCGCAGTAACATTTCCAATGCCAAGCACATTGTTCAGATTGCATATACTAGCATATCCTATCTGGTTTCCGACACAGTCAGCCCCCGATATATCGCCATAGTTGGCGCAGTTCTGAATGGTTCCTGAGATAAAAAATCCGACCATGCCTCCAACATTGGATTCCGTTCCTGTTACAGCACCGTAATTGGCGCATGAAGAGATGGTATTGTCGGAAGAGTTGCCTACAATACCTCCTACATTATTTGTACCATTCACCATTGCACGGTTTTCGCAGTTGCTGATGTTGCCCGTTCCTATTCCTGCAATTCCGCCTGTATTGTAAGTTCCTTCTACCGAACAGTTTGCCAAGGTCTTGATGTTTTCAATAGTACATTTCTCAAAAGCTCCTGTCAATATTCCTGTACCATTATAATGAGTGTTCTTCACCTTCGCATTGTCGAAAGTGATGTTCTTAATACTGCCACTATTAGCATAGCCGAAGAAACCTTTATACATAATGGTGCTATTGATGTATAGATTGCGAATCGTCTTCCCGTTGCCGTCGAACGTTCCACAATACATCATGCCATTACCGATAGGATCCCAACTGAGCTCTTCTGTATTCGTGGCGGCATCAGCCGCATGGCAGAACTCTGATAAGTCAATATCATCAGTCAGCATGGCTGAAGCATATTGAGATTCATTATTCACATAGTCGCGGAACCACGCCAGTTCGGCAGCTGTGGATATCTCATAAGGATTGTCTACTGAGCCATTACCTCTGGTAGGCTTCGTCTGTGCCCATGCCCCCTCATAAGGCATGAGGATAGCCATCACGAGCAGCAGCATCGTGACGAGCCATTTCGGTTTGTGTAATTGTTTCTTTTTCATACACGTTTTGTTTTTAATGATTGAACTTTAGCAAGTTCAGAAGTTATAGAAGTTAAAGAAGTTATCACTTCCTTCGGTCGTTAGAAGTTATAGCCAACAGCCTTTTGGACTGAATATCTATCTGTAAAGCATATGGCTTTAACTTCTCTAACTTCTTTAACTTCTCTAACTTCTTTAAATTCTCTAACTTCCCCATTTGCGAAAGTTGAATTAATGATTGATGTAAATATTTTATCTTGTATTTCTGTTTGTCAATTCATCAAGAGGGTAGGGCGCTATCCTCTATGATGGGAAAGACTGCGCCATCAAGCCCACTGAATTGTCAGGACGAAGAACACTCATAGAAATATAAGTGGCTTGTCTGCATGATGAACAGGTATGCCGAACTTGCAGTCTGGCATGGCTCCTGTTTCGCAATCATGGAGCAAATATACCAAAATAATTTGGGAAAAGGTGTCGCATTCCCCTGTTTAGGTGTCGCATTCCTATCATTTAGGTGTCGCATTGGTAGGGAATGCGACACCTAAAAGGGGGTTTTCCGATAAAAATGTCTCTTTTCTCTGGTGTTTTTCAAAAATCAGTAATTTCCGCTTTTTTATCATCCGAAGCTGTTTCTATAGCCGGGTAGTCTCTCTTTTTGGTCTCTCAGAGCTTCCCTTTAGCCCAGGGCAAATGAACTCACCCAGCACGCCCTCCTGTATGGTTGATATCACCCAGCACGCCCTCCTGTACGATTGATATTACCCAGCACGCCCTGAAAGGGCAGAAGCTCTTAGCCCAGGGCAACGCCCTGGGTATGATGGCAATCAGCAATGCGCCCTGTAAGGGCAAAAGCATTAAAATACATCTAATAAAAAAGGAAAATTCGTTGCGATATGTAAAGCTTTAAAATACACCTAATAAAAATGGAAAATCCATTGCGATATGTAAAGCTTTTGCCCTTACAGGGCGCCAGGTTTGCGACACACAAAAACCCAGGGCGCTGCCCTGGGCTAAGAGCTTCTGCCCCTTCAGGGCGTGCTGCTTATATGAGCTTCTTGGCCTTTTGGGTGTGCTGCTTATATGAGTTTCTTGGCTTTCCGGGCGTGCTGCTTATAAGGGCTTCTTGGCCTTCCGGGCGTGTTGCTTATATGAGCTTTTAATTATCCAGCACGCTTACTCATTTTAGCTAATAAACAGCCTAAATATTTGGAAGTTACTAAATTTCAGAGTATCTTTGCAAAAGAATAAAACGT
>OLFV01002043.1_pt1 | contig 16624 bp, 11 predicted proteins | sample 1605551 | NCBI WGS metagenome assembly OLFV01 (sample SAMEA3888922, study PRJEB22519) | human gut metagenome | biome: human gut; feature: human-associated habitat; material: faeces | place: Denmark | collected 2011
CTGCAACGCTCCTGCCCCGGCGTGAAGTTCTACCCCGTGCCGCCGGAAGTGTCGGAAGGCTCCGTCGGCTGCTCATGCAACGAGTGCGAATACATGAAGAAGAACACCCTGCTCAAGATATACAACACCCTGAAGCACGAATGGCCCGAAGTGACAGTGCCCGAAGATGTGGCACGGCAGGCCGTGAAGCCGATAGAAAGAATGCTGGAACTGAGCTGAGGGTTCAGTAGGGCTTTAGTAGGTTCAGTAGGGCTTAGTAAGGCTTAGAAAGGCCCAGTAAGGCCCACTCAAAAAAAGAAAAGAAGAAAAAAATCATGATCCAAGACTACGAAATAATGGCCCCCGTCGGCTCCCGCGAAAGTCTCGTGGCAGCCATACAGGCCGGTGCCGACTCCATATATTTCGGCGTTGAGCAGCTCAACATGCGCTCGCACTCCGCCAACCATTTCACCATCGACGACCTCCGCGAGATAGCCGCCACATGCACCGAGAACGGCATGAAGAGCTACCTCACCGTCAACACCATCATCTACGACGAGGACACCGACATGATGCGCCGGATAATCGACGCGGCGGCGGAAGCCGGAATATCGGCGGTGATAGCCAGCGACGTGGCGGTGATGAACTATTGCCGTGAGCGTGGCGTGGAAGTGCACCTCAGCACACAGCTCAACATAAGCAACGTGGAGGCGTTGAAGTTCTACGCACAGTTTGCCGACGTCGTCGTGCTCGCACGCGAACTCAACATGGAGCAGGTGGCACACATACACGAAGAGATAGAACGCCAGCACATCTGCGGTCCGCGCGGCGAACTCGTGCGCATAGAGATGTTCTGCCACGGCGCACTCTGCATGGCTGTCAGCGGTAAGTGCTACATGAGTCTGATGAACACCGGACGCTCCGCCAACCGCGGCGCATGCATGCAGCTCTGCCGCCGCTCCTACACCGTCACCGACAACGAGACGGGCACACAGATGGAGATAGACAACAAATACATAATGAGTCCGAAGGACCTGAAGACCATACGCTTCATCGACCGCATGATGCGCTCCGGCGTGCGCGTGTTCAAGATAGAAGGCCGTGCGCGCGGACCTGAGTATGTCTATAACGTGGTGAAATGCTACCGCGAGGCGATACAGGCTGTCATCGACGGCACATTCACCGAAGAGCGCAAGGACGAATGGGACGAAAGGCTCGCCACCGTCTTCAACCGCGGCTTCTGGGACGGCTACTACCAGGGACAGACCCTCGGCGAATGGAACAGCAACTACGGGTCGAACGCCACCGAGCGCAAGGTGTATGTGGGACGCGGCGTGAAGTACTTCTCGAAGATAGGCGTGGCGGAGTTCACTTGCGAAGCCGCCGAGTTCAGCGTGGGCGACCGTCTGCTCATAACCGGTCCCACGACCGGCGTGATGTACATCGACGTCGCCGAGATACGCTACGAGCTCCAGCCCGTCCAGACAGCACACAAGGGACAGCACATATCGTTTGCGGTGCCGGGAAAGATACGGCCGAGCGACAAACTCTTCAAGATAGTGAAGGAAGAACCCTCAAAGGAAAGCTGAAACAGGGGGCAGGCTCAGAAAGGTTCGGTAGGGCTTAAAAAGGCCCAGTAAGGCTTAAAAAGGCTCAGTAGGTTCAGTAAGTTCAGTAAGCCTCCCCAAAAAATATTTTATCAAAGGCTTAGTATGCCCAGAAAGGCTTAGCTATGCCCACTCAAAAAAGAAAGAAAATCATCATGACCATCAACGAATCACAAGACGAAATAATATCCCAGTTCCAGGACTTCACCGACTGGATGGACAAGTACCAGCTCCTCATCGACCTCGGTTCCGACCTCGAACCCCTCGACGACAAATACAAGACCGAGCAGAACCTCATCGACGGCTGCCAGAGCCGCGTATGGATACAGTGCGACATCACCGCCGACGGCCGCCTCGTCTTCACCGCCGACAGCGACGCACTCATCGTGAAAGGCATCATAGCCCTGCTCATCCAGATTCTAAGCAACCACACACCCAAGGAAATCCTCGACGCCGACCTCTACTTCATCGACGCCATCGGTCTGGGCGACCACCTCTCACCCACACGCGCCAACGGTCTGCTCGCAATGGTGAAGCGGATAAAGGCCTATGCGGTGGGGTATGAGATAAAGGGTTAAATATAAAAAAATAACTATGGGAATGATAAATGCAGTCAGAAGAGCTTACAGCAATTATTCCACTTTGCAAGGCAGAGCAACCCGTTCTGACTATTGGTGGTTTTTGCTGTACCAATGGTTGGTATATATTTTTCTCGTATCTGTTTGCGTTTTTGCGTCTGATTTTTTTAAAAGTGAGTATTTTTTTACTCCCTTGATTCTATTCGTACTACTTAATGTAATTCCGAGCTTTACAATTCTTGTACGGCGTTTACACGACTCTTCAAAATCCGGATACTGGTTGTTGTTGTTGTTATTGACAGCTCCATGCTTTTTGGTAATATTAATTTTCACGTTATTGCCAAGTGACGGGGATAACAGGTATGGAGCGGATCCACATAATATACGCAATTTCAATGAAATATAATAGGAGGTCGAGCGTCCCCGCTCGACAACATAAAAGGAGTTAAAGAAGTTAGAGGAGTTAAAGAAGTTAGAGCCAATTGTATGTTTAGCAATAAAGCTAATGGCTCTAACTTCTTTAACTCCTCTAACTTCTTTAACTTCTAACTCGCGCAGCGAGCAATAAACCTTACTTCCTTACCTTCGTGGTCTTTCCTCCCTGCTTCACTATATACAGACCCTTCGGCAGCGTGCTGAGCTGTGAGCCGAGGCAGATGCCCTGGGTGTTGTAGATGAGTACTGGTGCATTGGTGTCGGCATTGATGGTGTTGATGCCTACAGATCCGTTGGCACGGCGGTAGGAGTCGTATGTGTTGATGAAGGTGTTTGTCACCGACTGGTCGCCAGCATAAGTAGTGTTGTCGAGCTGCAGTCGTGTGAGGTAGCCGTGTTCCGGGTCGCATTCGCTCTTCTGGCTGTATATGCTGCTTGGGCTTTCTTTGAGCTTTCCGTCGGCATACCTCTTCGTGTTTTCCTCGTAGTCGTACTCCGTCGTGTATGTGCGGGTGGTCATGTATCCGGTCCTTATCTTCTCGTCGGCAGGTTCTTCGCCCGGTGCGAGGGTATATTCGCGTGAGTGGACGGTGTAGCTTCCAAGTTTGTCGGTAACTTTCTCCTCATACACCTTGTATGAGTTGAATGCGTCGCGTGAGTCAGTTACTCTCCTGTATGTCTTCACGTCGCCGTCAATGGTCGTGTTGTTGTCCTCTGTGTAAACGTATGTCTCGTCCACTGTTCCGTCGGCGCCTTCATCGACGGTCTGTGTCACGGTGTATGAGACGTGGTCGCTTGAATTCTTCTTCATCCATGTCTCCCATTCTGTCGATGCCACGTTGAGCGGTGCTGCCGTGAGGGCTGCGCTGCCGTATTTTATGTCTGAATAGGTGGTTGTGGTGATCTTGTTGTTTTTAGAGTCCTTCGAGAAGTAGAGCAGATTCTTTGTCGTGTATGATTTTATGCGGCCTTTTTCGTATTCGTATGTCTTCTCCACGGGAACCCACTCTTCCTTCACATCGCCGGAGAGTTTGAGGTTCTGTATTGTCTCCTTGTACGAAACGACGAGTCCGTCAAAGTTGTAGTTGTATTCCCTTGTCCATGTCTGGTAAGGGAACTGGTTGCCGTTCTTGTAGCGTTTTTCCACGAGGATATACTGATTGCTGTCGCTGCCTGTGGTGCGGTTGGTTTCGAGTCGTGTCTCCGATGTCACGCCCGTCATGAAGTAGTCGGGGTATCTGTTTGTAGCTGTGATATAGCGTGCGGGCCACATCTCGTCGAACACTATCATCCACCATGTATAGGCATGCTCGTACTTTCCGTCATCGTTTACCGACACTTCGTGCGTCTGTCGCAGGATGTTCTCCTCGTCGTAAGTGAAGTAGGAGTCACTTTCAATCGGCGTCTCTATGTTGCCCAGTTTTGTGTAGCTGTGTAAATGGTCGTAGAGCCATACGTCCTTGCTGTCGTTACCATACTGTGCCACTGCGGCAGATGAGAAAAGAGAAAAAAGGATTGTTGAGTAGATAGTTTTTCTCATAAGCTTTTGTTTTTTAGGGTTATATGGTCGCAAAAATACGATTTATTTTTTTTCAAGCAAAAAAAATGTCTGTTTTTTTTAACATCATCTTTATATTACTTTGTAATTCGGGCGAAATCAGCTATCTTTGCATTGAAAGTAATCAGGAAGACGAGTGACGGTAAGGCGGTGAAATAGCCTTGTTATAAGTAAAAGGCATGCAGATGGAGGACAGCTCCTTATCGTTCGTAAACCAGTCACTCGCAAACTATAATAAAAGGAATGAAAAAATTATTCATAGAGACATACGGATGCCAGATGAACGTGGCAGACTCGGAAGTGGTGGCCTCAATCATGCAGATGGCGGGCTACGAAGTGTGCGAACATGAGGATGAGGCCGACGCCATTTTCCTCAACACCTGTTCCATACGCGAGAATGCCGAGACAAAGATCTACAACCGCCTCGACACGCTCCACGCCGAGCAGAAGAAGGGCAGAAGCCTCATTCTCGGCGTGCTCGGCTGCATGGCGGAGCGTGTGAAGGACGACCTCATACAGAACCACTACGCCAACCTCGTGTGCGGACCCGACTCCTACCTCAACCTGCCCGACATGATAGCGCAGTGTGAGAACGGCAACAACGCCATAAACATAGAACTGAGCACCACGGAGACCTACCGCGACATCGTGCCGCAGAGGCTCGGCACTGGGCGTGTGAGCGGATTCGTCAGCATCATGCGCGGTTGCAACAACTTCTGCCACTACTGCATCGTGCCCTATACACGCGGAAGGGAACGCTCACGCGATGTGGAGAGCATACTCCGTGAGGTGGCCGACCTGCACGGACGCGGATTCAAAGAGGTGACACTCTTGGGACAGAACGTGAACAGCTACGGACTCACACCGTCGGGACAGCGCATGGAAGGCGGCGTGTCGTTCGCCGAACTGCTCAGAAAAGTGGCGCAGAGTGTGCCCGACATGCGTGTGCGCTTCACCACATCCAACCCCGAGGACATGACGGAGGACATACTACACGCCATCGCCGAGGAGCCGAACCTCTGCAAGCACATACACTTCCCGGCACAAAGCGGAAGCAACAAGATTCTGAAACTAATGAACCGCAAATACACACGCGAGCAATATATAGAAAAGGTTGAAGCCATAAGGCGCATCATTCCGGGCTGCGGACTCTCCACCGACATCTTCGTGGGCTATCACGACGAGACTCCCGAAGACCACGCCGAGACACTCTCGCTCGTGCGTGAGTGCCGTTTCGACTCGGCGTTCATGTTCAAGTACAGCGAGCGTCCGGGTACATACGCCGCCAAGCACCTGCCCGACAACGTGCCGGAGGAGGTGAAGATAGAACGCCTCAACGAGCTGATACGGCTCCAGACGGAAGTCTCCGCCGAACAGAACGCCAAGGATGTGGGCAAGACATTCGAGGTGCTCGTGGAAGGATTCTCCAAGCGTTCGCGCGAACAGCTCATGGGACGCACCGAACAGAACAAGGCAGTGGTGTTCACGAAGAACGGACACCACATAGGCGAGCGTGTGATGGTGAAGATAGTGGACAGCACAAGCGCAACACTGCTGGGAGAATGCTTGTAGGTTAAATGGAAGGAAGTTATCGGAAGTTAGGCTTCGCCGGAAGTTAAAGGAAGATAACGGACAATAGCAAAACCCGTTGAAAAACTAATGGTAATGTCCGTTATCTTCCATCCGCCTTAGGCGGATTAACTCACGAAAACTTCGGCTAACTCCCGTTTTTGACACCTCTCCAAGCATAAACCCATCCGAACAAAAACAAGAATAAATGAAAGAATTCCTCCTCATATTCCGCCGTTTCGTACCGCCCTACAAGCGTTACATAGTGCTTGCCGTGGTGTTCAACCTCCTTGCGGCACTGCTCAACGTGTTCTCTTTCGCCGCACTCATACCCATCCTGCAGATACTCTTCCGCACACAGGGCACGGCTACTGTGACGACACTCATGCCGTGGGACTGGAACAACATAAAGGAAGTGGCGTCGAACAACGCCGACTATTATGTCAGGCTGCTCATCGACACGCTCGACCCTGCCACGACCCTGCTCGTGATAGGACTCTTCCTCGCCTTCATGACACTGCTGAAGACGGGTGCCAACTTCGTCTCGTCGGCATCGCTCACACCTATCCGCACCGGAATCGTGCGCGACATACGCAACCAGCTCTACCGCAAGATAACATCATTGCCGCTCGGATTCTTCTCCGAAGAACGCAAAGGCGACATCATCGCACGCATGACGGGCGATGTGCAGGAGGTGGAGAACAGCATCATGGCGTCGCTCGACATGCTCTTCAAGAACCCCATACTCATCGTGTGCTACTTCGTCGCGCTCATCGTCATATCATGGCAGCTCACACTCTTCACGCTGCTCTTCGTGCCGGTGTTCGGCTGGCTCATGGGGCAGGTGGGCAGAAAGCTCAAGCGCAACTCCGTCTATGCACAGACATTGTGGAGCGACACCATGAGCATCGTGGAGGAAACACTCGGCGGACTGCGCATCATCAAGGCGTTCTGCGCCGAAGAAAAGATGAACACGAAGTTCGACACCATCAACTCCGCCTACAGGTCGGCAGTGCAGCGCGTCACCATACGCCAGCAGATGGCGCACCCCATGAGCGAGTTCCTCGGCACACTCATGATTGTCATCGTGCTATGGGTGGGCGGAATACTCGTACTTAACAGCCAGATGCTCTCCGGACCCACATTTATATATTACCTCGTCATGCTCTACAGCATCATCAATCCGCTCAAGGACGTGTCGAAGGCAGCATACAACATACCCAAGGGACTCGCCTCGATGGAGCGTGTCGATAAGGTGCTGAAAGCCGAGAACACCATACACGAACCCGAAAACCCCGTACATATAGCTGAGTTCAGCCACGAGATAGAGTTCCGCCATGTCTCCTTCCGCTACGGCGAACAGTGGGTACTGCGCGACATCTGCCTCAAGATAGAGAAGGGAAAGACCATAGCACTCGTGGGACAGAGCGGAAGCGGCAAATCGACACTCGTCGATCTGATACCGCGCTACTACGACGTGCAGGAAGGAGAGGTGCTCATCGACGGCATCGACGTGCGCCAACTCGGCATTCACGACCTGCGCCAACTCATAGGAAACGTAAACCAGGAGGCGATACTCTTCAACGACTCTTTCCGCAACAACATCACCTTCGGCGTGGACAGCGCGACGCAGGAGCAGGTGGAGCAGGCGGCACGCATAGCCAACGCGCACGACTTCATCATGCAGAGCGATGAGGGCTACGACACATGCATAGGCGACCGCGGCGGCAGACTCTCCGGAGGGCAGCGGCAGCGTGTGAGCATTGCACGGGCGATACTCAAGAATCCGCCAATACTCATACTCGATGAGGCCACCTCGGCACTCGACACCGAGAGCGAACGACTCGTGCAGGACGCACTCGAACGACTCATGAAGACTCGCACAACGGTAGCCATCGCGCACCGGCTATCGACCATCAAGAACGCCGACGAGATATGCGTGCTGCACGAAGGACGCATCGTGGAACGCGGCACGCACGACCAGCTGCTCTCGCTTGGCGGCTACTACCGCAAGTTGCACGACATGCAGGCATGACAACACGCCTCCGACAATCACAAAACAAAAAGATTATGACTCTCTCAACACGCCTCCTCGTGGCTGCCTTCAGCCTCCTTTCGCTGCTGCCGTTGCGCTTGCTCTACTGCATCAGCGACATCGGTTTCGTGCTGATGTATTATGTGGTGGGCTACCGTCGCCGCATAGTGAGGCAGAATATATGTTCGGCGTTCCCCGAAAAGGACGACGCTTGGGTGACGGCGACCGAACGCGGATTCTACCGATGGTTCTGCGACTACTTCATGGAGGCGGTGAAACTCCTCACCATCAGCGACCGCCAACTGCGCCGACGCTTCACCGTAGAGGGCGCCGACGAGGTGGAGAAGTGCTTCAGCGAAGGGCAGGACGCCGCCGCAATACTCGGACACTACTGCAACTGGGAATGGCTCTCATGCGTGGGCATAGCCCTGAAGCCGGAGCGCAAGTGCGGACTCATCTATCATCCCCTGCGTTCGCAGGCCTTCGACATACTCTTCCAGAGACTCCGTTCGTCGCAGCCGTCGAGTATAGTGGTGCCCAAGAAGGACATCCTGCGCAGCCTCCTCACACTCCGGCGCGAAGGCACACGCAGTCTTTTCGGTTACATCGCCGACCAGGGTCCCAAGTGGGAAAACATACATCTGTGGCTCCCTTTCCTCAATCACGACACGCCCGTGTTCACCGGCGCCGAACGGATAATGCGCAAGATGCACGACGCCGTCTTCTATATCGATATGACACGCCCCCGCCGCGGCTATTACACCTGCCGCTTCCACCTCATCACACGCACGCCGCAAGATCTCCCCGAATATGAGGTGACACGCCGCTTCTTCCAACTCCTCGAACAGACCATCCGCCGCGACCCCCGCTTCTACCTCTGGAGCCACAACCGCTGGAAACGCACCCACGAAGAGTTCGACCGCAAATTCATTGTGGTAGATGGCAAAGTCCTGCCAAGGAAATAAGGGAAAGTCCTCCAAAAGCCCCCATTCCCCATCTCCCAAAAGGCTCAGAAAGGCTTAGCCATCCAGCCAAAGCCCATCTCCCCAAAGGCTTAGTAAGGCTTAGCCATCCATCCAGAACCTCAGTTCCCCAAAGGCTTAGAAAGGCCCAGTAAGGCTTAGTAAGGCTTAGTAGTAAAATCCCCTCTCCCCAAGACCCCCCAAAAAACCACCAATATGCCAACAATCGGTTTCGACGCCAAACGCGTTGTCCGCAACGCCACCGGACTGGGCAGCTACGCCCGCACCCTCATCAACGACCTCGCACCGCTCTGCGATGCCGACACACGCTTGCGCCTCTACGCTCCCGACCAAGGCCGCGACGACCTCCGGGCGCAGGTAATGAAGCGCGACAATGTCGCTTTCGCCTATCCGCGTCACGCCGGCAACGCCTTCACCAAGGCTCTCTGGCGTTCGCATGGCATCATCGCCGACCTCCGTGCCGATGCCGTCAGCCTCTTCCACGGACTCTCCGGCGAACTTCCCATGGGCATAGCCAAGGCCGGCATTCCGTCCGTCGTGACCATACACGATGTCATCTTCTGGCGGCATCCGGAGTTCTACAACCCTCTCGATGTGATGATATACAAGTGGAAGCTGCGCCATACCTGCCGTGAAGCCACACGCTTCATAGCCATAAGCGAGTGTACGAAACTCGACATAATGGAGTTTGCCGGCGTGCCGGAGGACCGCATCGACGTGGTGTATCAGAGCTGCGGCACACGCTTCAAGACACTCGTCAGCGACGAACTGCGTGCCGACATACGCCACCGCTACCGGCTTCCGCCGCGCTACATACTCTCCGTAGGCACCATTGAGATGCGCAAGAATGCCCTGCTCGCGCTGCAAGCTCTCGAACATCTGCCCGACGACCTGCATCTCGTGCTCGTGGGACGCACCACTCCTTACACTAAAATAGTGACCGACTATGCCCATAAGCACTCGCTCACCTCACGCCTGCACATCATAAGCAACCTCGGCAACGACGCCCTGCCCGCCGTCTATCAGATGGCGGAAGCGTTTGTCTATCCCTCGCGCTACGAAGGCTTCGGCATTCCCATCATCGAAGCCGTGCAGAGCGGACTGCCCGTAGTGGCTGCCAAAGGCTCGTGTCTGGAGGAAGCGGGCGGACCCGACAACCTTTATGTCGATGCCGACCGCCCCGACGAACTCGCCGCCGCCGTCACTCAGATGCTCCGCGGAGCCGAGTTCCGCGACGCCCGCATCGCCCGCAGCCGCGAATATGTCGCCCGCTTCGAGAATACCGCAGCCGCACAGAAAGTAATGGAAGTGTATGGGAAAATTCATAATTCATAATTCATAATTCATAATTTTCCCAAATCACAATTCCTAACTCGTAACTCCCAATTCATAACTCGTAACTCATAACTCATAAATCCCAACTCATAATTCGTAATTCGTAATTCGTAATTCGTAACTCCTAACTCCCATGCTTCTCTCCCCCGAATACTCCCATCTGCGCGACTTCATCGTCACCATACCCCGGCTCATGCTCACCGAGGGCGAGACCGTATATGCCGCCCGCAACCTCATCAAGGTGTTGCGTGCTCCCGACGGCACACTCCTCAACGTGAAACGCTACCACCGTCCGTCGCTCCCTAACGCCATCATCTATTCCACCGGAATGCGCATGGCAAAGGGCAAGCGTGCCTTCGTCTATCCGTCGTTGCTCAACGCTGCCGGCATAGAGACGCCTGAGGCTGTGGCATACATAGAGGAGCGGAGGTTCGGACTTATATGCTATTCCTATTTCATAAGCATACAATGCCCCTACCGCCATCGCTTCTACGATGTGCTCGACCTCACCCCCGAACAATACACGCCCCTCGCCGAAGCCCTCGGACGCATGGCGGCACGGATGCACAACTCCCATCTGCTGCACCGCGACTTCTCTCCCGGCAACATCCTTTGGGACATCATCGACGGCACCTACCGATTCTCCATCGTCGATATCAACCGTATGTTCTTCGGCGAGGTGTCGCTCGAGGCGGGTTGCGCCAACTTCGCACGCCTTTGGGGACCCACCCCTTTCTTCGAAACCCTCGCCCGCAGCTACGCCGCCGCCCGCAACATGGATGCCGACAGATGCGTGGAGCTGACACTGGAGTGTCGCCGCAAGTTCTGGACAAGGTATCTCAAACACCACAAAATGGGCGTGAACCCGATGGGGGAGAGTTAAAAGTAAAAAGGCTGTTCAAGAGTAAAAGAGTAAAAAGGTAAAAAAGTAAAAAGGCTGTTTAAGAGTAAAAGAGTAAAAAAGTAAAAAGATAGGAGGTCGAGCTCGACCTCCTATCGTTAATTCTGAACCAGCAAAGGTAATGGCTTTAACTTCTATAACTTCTTTAACTCCTCTAACTCCTAAAAATTGGCAGACTTGCTCTGTGTTGTCGAGCGAGACGCTCGACCTCCTAATTCTTAACTCCTAATAGGCATATTTCCCCCTTCTTCCATCGCAAACCCACGGTGAAATAAAAATATTTCACCAAAACACGCATATTTTTTTTATTTTTTTTGTCTGTATCGCATAAAACCAATAAATTTGTAAAAATCTATATCACTTTTTTATAAATCCAAAAGCAATCACCTAAAAAAATTGACGCTTATGAAAAAGTTTCTACAAATCCTTGTTACGGCGGCCTTGGCGGTTATGCCTGCCGGTGCTTTCGCCGATAACGACAATCCATGTTTTGGTTGGGTCAGCTATTCGGCTGACAGTAAAGTATCGGGAGCTCCCGTAAAAGGCTCGTTGTTCGACGGCGAGATGCCCTGCGACGACTCGAGAACGGTTTACGACCAGGGTATCGACGTTTACTACGGCGGCAACAAAGGCTTCGTGAAGTCAGACAGAAGCCTCTGCGCCTTCCGCGGCAAGTATTACCGCTCGAGAGCTTTCTCGCACTTCTCCAACAACCAGTGTCCCATCGACGGTATCCGCATATACGCCTTCTTCGTGAACTCTGACTATTCGTTCAGCAATGTCGAAGAGCTCACAAAGCGTTTCAACCTCGACGAGAACGGCAAGATGAAGACCCCTATGAAGCTCACCGTGACTTTCTGCGACGATGCCAACGGCTATCCCGGCACCGTGTTATATAAAAAGACCTTTGAAGTATATGGAAAGAAATCGGAAGGCGTCGTGGGCGACCCCGACCGCGGTGAAGTCCAGTCACCCATCTATTGCTTCGACATAGAGCTTGGCGAGAAGCTGCGTATCGAGTCGGCATGGTTCAGCGTCTATGCCGAGGACACCGGCGAGAAGCAGGAGACGGCCTTCGCCATCGTCAGCGATGCCACGCCGAAGGACGGCGCCATCATCTACATGTCGGAGGAAGGCTCGCTTAACGAGATTGTGGCATCGGGCGGTGCTTACAACTTCTGCTTCACCGGCGACCTTTCGGAGACTCTCGTGGAGAAAGGCTTGAAGTTCATGCGCGTGCTCGGTCCCGACCCCGACGAGAAGGGCAGATACGCCAAGGTGCAGGTAGAGCTCTGGAACTACGGCAAGACTCCTATCAACGACGCCAAGCTCACACTCCTCGACGGTGAGACAGAACTCGCTACCGAGGAAATCGAAGCCACTATCCCCAACGGTAAGAACTACCAATATACATTCAAGAAGCGCATCGACTGCTCCGGCGAAGGCACACACAAATTCACCGTGCGCAACGACACTCCGGGCGACGAGCACTTCACATCGCAGACCGTTTCGTTCACGACAAACAACACCAAGGGTTCGCTCTGTACTTCAAGCAGCAAGTACAACGCTGCCTACAAGTACATCACAAGCGTGAAGTGCGGCAGCATCAACAACGAAAGCGACTGGTCGAAGTACTCTGACTTCAGAAACAAATCCACCGACCTCGCACCCGGACAGACAATACAGCTCGAAGTGAAGGGTCGCGCACAGAAGGGCGACTACATCAAGGTATGGATCGACTGGAACAACGACGGTTCGTTCGACGGCGAAGGCGAGCTCATCGGCTACGCTTCAAGCAAGGTTCTCGACATCAGCATCCCGTCGAACACTATCGTACAGCCCGGTGCGCACGTTATGCGCATCATCCTCAGCAAGGATGTGGACCAGAGCCCCTGCTCTGAGTACGAGTATGGCGAGACCGAGGACTACACCATCAACGTGGTACGCCCCGAAGGCTCTCCCGTTTCGTCTATCGACACCAACGAGATCGTGTTCAACAGCGACATCAACGACGATCCTGCAAAGCAGATCAAGATAAAGAACGAGGGTAGCGGACAGCTCGACCTCAACTATCAGGTGGTTTACAGCCTCCCGTTCCTCCCCAACACCACTCCCATCTATCGTGCTCCGAAGATGGACCGTCCTGAGAAGCTCTCTGTGGCTCCCGTCAAGCAGGACAAGAACCGCGTCTCTCCGGCAACCAACGAAGATCCGTTCGTGCTCACCTACGCCGGCGACTACAAAGCAGCTACAGGTGCCGCTTACCAGACTGTGAGATTCTCGCACTACTATCCCGCAACAGCACTCGCTGCCATCAAGGGTATGAAGATTTCAAGCATCGACGTATATCTCATCGACGCAGCCAAGGAGAAGTCGGAAGTCTGCATCTGGAAGGGCAGCTCCGCTCAGATGTACACCAGCGAGCAGGTGCTTTACAGCCAGGAGTTCACTCCCGTTGCCAACGGCTGGAACCACATCCAGTTCAAGGAACCGTTCGTTATCACCGCTGAGGACGACCTCTACATCGGTGTACGCCTCACAGGTTGCGAAGAGCTCCAGTGGGAAATCGGTATCGACAACAACCCTGCAAACCTCGGTTACGGCGACCTTATGAGCTACGGCAACAGCCCCACATGGTGGTCGCTCGCCGACCTCGGTGCCGACGCCAACGTGCTCATCCGTGCCAATGTCACCGGCGCACGCACTCCGGCTGTCGATTGGCTCAAGCTTGACAAGACTTCCGACACCATCGCTCCGGGCGGAGAGGCAACTCTCACCGTTACTGCCAACCCGTGGCTCGTCGATAAGACTGTTTACGACGGTATGATCCGCATCACATCCAACGACCCGCTCGCAAAGGGTGCCAAGATTCCCGTTTACCTCGACAACTACGACGGCACAGTGAACGGTATGAAGTTCATCAATGTCGATGCCGACAAGAACAGCCTCCGCATCACAGCCGACCGCCGCATCACAGTGGACACAGACAAGCACGTGAGCTACATGGCCATCTTCACTGTTGATGGTCGCCAGATAGCCATGAACTTCGACACCAACGCCATCGACGCAAGCGCATTGCAGTATGGCGTATATGCCGTGAAGGCAGTGCTCGCCGACGGAACTACCGTAAGCGGAACTGTGGCAGTGAAGTAAGTCAAATAAGGAGTTAAAGGAGTTATAGAAGTTATAGAAGTTAAAGACAAATGCTTTACGGGTAAATATTCCCACCAAAAAAACTATTGGCTTTAACTTCTTTAACTCCTTTAAATTCTCTAACTTCTAAATTAACTTCTCTAAAATAAACCTCCAACTCGCTTGAATAAAAAAAGAAACACTAAAAATAATTATGATGAAAAAAACTCTACTCCTTACTGCCGCTATGGCAGTGACATCGCTTACTGCAAGCGCACAGTATGTTTACAGAGAGGAAATCCCTGTAATCACAGCTACCGATGCTACTGAAGTTGACGACTACGGCTTTACAGCCAACTGGATTCCAATCACCGACGAAGATGTGCTTATGTCGTCGAAGGCTCTCGGCTACTACGTTAGGGTGTATGCAGCCAAGACAGCCAAGACAGCGGGCGAGAAGTTCTACTACATCAACACCGACTTCTCGTTCATCAAGAGCCAGTACACCGTGGACAACCCCTACTCGGAAGTTACCACCAACAACAACTTCGTGAAGGGTACACTCAACGAGCCTAACCGTCCCGCAGGATGGCAGATATTCAACTGCGGACAGGCCGACGGCGTGCTCACTCTCGACTGCAAGCTCAACAAGACTATATGCAACGGTTCGCTCGTGCTCAGCTACAACGACCTCTCCAAGGGCGGCGGCAAGGTGCACTTCCGCTTCAAGGTGCGCAGCAGCGGCGAGAAGGACAAGGAAGGCAATTTAATCCCAAGAACCCTGGGCATACACATGCGCGACATCAGCAAGTTCCCCAACGAGGACGTTTCTTCCTACACCGTGAAGAACATCACGACAGAATGGCAGGAAGTGGAGTTCACTCTTGAGAACGGTACGAAGCAGGGCGACATTATCTTCGTTGGCGAAGATGTAGGCAACCTCACAAGCATGTTCCTCTTCATCGACGACCTGCAGGTGTGGACAGAGCTTAACGAAGGCGAGACCGGAAAAATCGTTTACGAGGACAAGTTCCTCAAGGACGACACAGAGGCAAGCAGCCTCAACTTCTCCGTGAACCCCGACAAACTTTATAGAGGTGAGGACTTCGCTTACACAGCACACGCCTACAACCTCGAAGGCATCGGCTACGACTCCAATCTGGTGTTCGTAGGCTACGAGACAGGCATCAAGGCTACTGAAGCCGACGCTGCCGTAGATGCCAACACTCCCGTTGTGGTTTACAACCTCTCCGGCTCTGTGGTAGCTCGCGGCACAGTGGGCAACATGCCGACAATGCCTAAGGGCGTGTTCATCGTCAAGACCGGCGACAAGGCACAGAAGGTTGTTGTGAAGTAAAAACAGCAAGACCCACTTTCGCCGCAAGGCGGATTTAGGACTTTGAAATAATGGAGCCAGAATCATGTGTTTTCACCGCAGGGTGAAGGGATGGTTCTGGCTCTTTCTTTTTTTATCGGATTTTAAAGGAAGTTATCGGAAGTTATCGGAAGTTAGGCTTCGCCGAAGTTATCGGAAGTTATCGGACGTATGTCCGTTTGTTTGTATTGCAGTACGGTAAAAGGCTTAGAGGAGGTTATTGGAAGTTAGGCTTCGCCGAAGTTATCGGACGTATGTCCGTTTGTTTGTATTGTAGTACGATAAAAGGCTTAGAGGAAGTTATTGGAAGTTAGGCTTCGCCGAAGTTATCGGAAGATAATTACTGCCAATCTGTGGGTAGGGATAAATTGAAAAATGCTTCCATACTGCGAAAGTATGGGAGCATTTGTATGGATGAAAAGGCAAAAGCCTTTATACGGATTATTTATTCTACGGTGAATGTTGTTACTTTCATTCCGTTTTTTGTGTTTTCATTATTAGGATCGCCAATGACTATACCATACTCACCTGCAGTAAGGTCTTCCAAAACTATATAGTAAGAACTCTCACCATATTTCTTGGCTTTATATTCAACACTTGAAAGGTTGTTACTCTCAGTCTTTGACAAAGTACCAGCTTCTGCCAACTGGTATCTACGCTCTTTACCTTTAATTTCAAACTTAAAAACAGAAATAAAAGAGTTAGGATCTGTCTTGTTATCTGCTGCTTTTATTATAAGACGAGTTGTTGAACCACCAACAGCTTTACTGGTTGACTTAATACCCTTAAGTGTCAATCTTGATTTTACCTTACCAATACCTGTAAGATAAAGGCTTGCTCCTGCCTTTGTCTTAATAGTACCATTCTCACGAGATAATGTAACTCCTTGGTTATCAGAAGTCAGAAGAAGTGTCTCTTCTGCAAACTCTGGCTCTGCTACTGTTATAGACTGAGCCATCAGACCAGTAACCGATGTTAAGGCTACAATTAAAGATAGAAATAGTTTTTTCATAATTTGATAATTTAAATCATTAGTGTCCCGTTAAAATCGGGACCAGTTAAATATTAATCAAATAACCCCAGAAAGAGGGGACAATCGAGTTCTTTGACATTATTGAAATCAGTCCTTTCGAAGAG
>OLFV01002050.1_pt1 | contig 16576 bp, 15 predicted proteins | sample 1605551 | NCBI WGS metagenome assembly OLFV01 (sample SAMEA3888922, study PRJEB22519) | human gut metagenome | biome: human gut; feature: human-associated habitat; material: faeces | place: Denmark | collected 2011
GGTTTGAAACTTACAGCAAGCCAAACATCCGCTACAACACCGCCAAGGGCTATGAGGGGATCATTGAACACCACATCATCCCGGCCATCGGCGCCATCAAGCTCAAGCAGCTCTCGTCCATCCACATCCAAAGAATGTATAACGACTTAAAGGAGAATGGCCGGATGCAGCGCGGGTCGAAGCAGAACGACAAAGCCCTGTCCAACACCTTCGTGCGGCGTGTCCATGCGGTGCTGCAGGCGGCGCTGAAGCAGGCGATGAAAGAGCGGCTCATCCCGTACAACCCCTGCGAGAACTGCCGCATTCCACCCAAGGACAAGAAAGAGATGACCATCCTCCCACCGGAGAAGATCGGCAGATATCTTCAGGAAGCGGAGAAGTACGGTGTCCTGCCCATGTTCTATCTGGAGCTGTCCAGCGGTCTGCGCCGGGGAGAACTGCTGGCGCTCCAGTGGGAGGACTTGAATGTAAAAGAGCAAATCCTGACGGTGAACAAGCAGGTCACCCGCATGGAGGGAGAGCTGGATGTGACAGAGCCGAAAACGAAAAACTCCGTCCGCAAGGTGGCGCTGTCGCAGCAGGCGGTCGACCTGCTGGTGCAGGAGCACGAGCAGCACCCGGACAACCCCATCCTGTTCCCGTCGCCCCGGACGGGCGGTTACTGGAGTCCGGATGCCGTGTCGAGGATCAACCGGAAGCTGCTGAAAAACGCAGGCATCGAGGAGCACGTGCGCTTCCACGACCTCAGACACACATTCGCGACCATGGCGATCTCCAGCGGCGTGGATGTAAAGACCCTGTCCAGTATGCTGGGTCACTATAGTGCCGGGTTTACTCTGGACACCTACACCCATATCACCAACGATATGCAGAGAGGTGCGGCAGAGAAGATCGGCGGCTTCATGGAATCGGCAACGGCAACCACCACGCTGGAACCTCCCGACCCGCCGGAGGAAAGCCGGTGCAAGGTGATTCCGTTCGAGAAAGTGGGATAAAACAGACGACGCCCAAGGGACAAATCACAGTCCCTTGGGCATCTGTTTGTGTATGCGTGGCGTGTTTACGTTCTTTCAGAATAGAATTGGTTAATATATGCGTTGCTTGTTAGCGCATTGATGTAGACCTCGTCGTGTTGCAGTATGTTATCCCCTTCTTGTTCTGCTTCCTCTTTTGTTTTAAATGCAGAAAAGGAAATATACATAGGTTTGCTATCGGTATCGCCATACAGAATTTTAACTGTTCCATCGTCACATTCTTGAATATCCTTCACAAGTGCATTTACTAATAAGTTGGCGGTGTGAAGGGTGACGGTCTGTTTTAAGAAGTTGAATTCTATGGTGCTCAAGAAAGTCAACGCAATTTTACCACCAATACTAAGAGGGGTATCCGTATGGTTCATAGCTACTGATGTTAAATTAGTGGAAGTCAGCTTGGCATTCAACCGTACAACTTTTTTCTCACATAAGAGCAGATAAAGCTCATCAATATCCTGTTGTTCTTCACGAGGCAAGTCATTCAACAAACTCGGTGAAATCGAAAGTGCAAGCATACTCTCTATTGCCCTCAAACGCTTAAAGAAAGATTCATAGCAGCGGAAATATTCTTTTACATCCGATAAAGAAACCTTACCTGCTTCAGCAGGGGTATTATCCTCTTGCCTATAAAGATATGCCAAGAGTGCCGTAGCAAGGCTAAAACTATCAGCAATCTCTTCAATGTTTTTAGCCTTCTCAAATTGCACCTTATAGTTGACGGTGTGCCTATTTTCACCAAGCAAGAACGTAAAATTAAAAGTAATAATAGATTCCGGTTCAGATCTCAAAATTATTTTATCTTTTGTTCGACTGCGCAAAAGAGTTATAGTTCTTTTTTCTCCACCCACATCGAGTGTAATAGGCACAGGCTCAACTGCGGGCCCAACAAAAAATTGGGTTATGTTAGTATATTCTTCTAATGGAAATTTCGCCCCCAGATGGCCAACGGTTGTAGCGACTGAAGTGACACCTTCTACTTGAACAACACGCCCTTCGGCGTATGCGATTTCCATAGCGGCTAAGAAGTTTTTATATGCTTCGTCATCACTAAAGCGCAAAGTACCGTTGATATTAAACATGTCATCAGAAAAAATATCTTTGATTTTATTTGCCATATTACCAATCCTTTCTGATTTCCGCCAATACAAGAATTTTACTAATTAGAATATTTTTCTGCATGGGGATATCATCCTGGTTATCAAAACAGCTATCAGGTAAAGCAGTTATTGTCTTGATAATTTCGATTCGGGCATGGATATCCGGGACAATGATATACCGTATATCATCATACGAAAACTCCAACCAAAGTTTTCTGTATTTCTCATGTTCTAACCCTTTGCTGATTTCGTTGGCAAACGGAATCACATGAGGATTCGCTATGATGCTTTCTGTATTCAAAGAAGCAAGAACATCAGCGGCCGGAACATATCGCCATTCTCGTTCGTCATGGAAATTTTTGCAGATTTCAATCGTAGCAGAACTTGAATCACTACGAGTGAACTTTCTTTGCATGATTCCTCGCAACGGTTTGATATATGCCAAGCGATTGATTACATCCTGCGAATACTCTTCCGGGGTGTCATCGTCTCTGAAGATTCGTTCAAATAGAGCGGAAAAGTCCTTGGCGTATTGTGAATCTTTGTTAAGATAATGAACTGGTTGCAGGTTTTTTCGCTCGCCCCAACTCTTAGAAAAAGCAACTGCATATTCCCCATAATAGGCAAAATGAGTGTTATTCTTTTCAAGGTCTGCCTGCTCATCTTTACTTAATGACTCATAGACTTCTCCAACACCGTTTACGGAAAAAGTGTCTGCAAGTTTATGAAAAGGAATATCGCAAAAGCACTTTTGCAAAATAGCAGCTTCGTTAAATGCGCGAGTGCCATTATGGATGTTTAAGTAATCAATGGTCTCAACGCAATACCGTGGAATAATGGCCCTGCGGCGAAGAACAGAGTCTAAGTATTCTGGTTTTGTCATGAAATGAAAGAGCGTGTTGGCGCTCTGAGCGTAATCATCATATGGTAAATAGGAAAACTGACTGTTAGCGAGCATCACATCGTCTCCATCCTGTTTAGAAAATCAGAAAAGCCGCATGGGAATACACCCACACGGCTGCCTTGGTGGCGCAAAGGCTCACCGTAGAATCATTATAGGGGATAATGCTGGAAAATTCAAGTTTCCGTCGTATTTGGGGTGAAAAAACTTGAGCTATGCCAATTAGGGATGGGTTAGGGATTTGGCGGTTTTCGTAGTTTTTCTGCACCGCAGTTATTATCGCCATTTTACCTCTCTGACCACAGTTGAAATGTGGCCGAGCGAAACTTGGAAAATGAACTTTTAACGCAGAAAAACCGCCTAAAAAGGCGGTTTTTCTGCGAAAGGTGGTCCGAGTGACAGGATTCGAACCTGCGGCATCCTGCTCCCAAAGCAAGCGCGCTACCAACTGCGCTAATCCCGGATATGAAATTCAGACTGATCCGACGGCCGGATGTTCTAACTCAGGAGTGTGTTTGCAAATGGCTACGCCACAGAACCTGACCGCAGTACACGTGGCTTGCCGCAAAAGGACGGAATGCAGACGAAAGACTATCCTCTATTTTACTGAAATCTGCCGCAAAGTCAAGTCCTATATAGAAGAAGCCCCGTGCCCTTATGGGCACGGGGCATTGATCTTAGCAACCGCAGCCGCTATTGCAGCCACAGCCGTTGTTGCAGCCGCCCCAACCGCCGCTGCCGCAGCAGCACCAGATGATGATCAGCAGAATGATGATCCAGCAGCAGTTCCCGCCGCCTCCGCAACCGTTATTACAGCACATATCGGAACCTCCTATGAGATCGAGATGTAGACCGTTCATGCGGTCTCAATCCATAGTATGTGCCCCGGTGAAGAAGGTGCGGAATTTTTTAGAGGCGCTCACTCTTGACCAGCTTCCACGAGCCGCGCCACTCGTCTCTGGTAAAAACGCCCAGGTCCATCAAGTGGTCGGCCAGAGACTGGCTGCCGTCAGGCAGGTCAGATTCCAAGGCGTAATAGGAGATGTACACAAGCTGCGCCCGCAGGAAGGCGGCGCTTTGCAGCATGGCAGTGTCACCGTCGGTCAGGACACCGGCGTTCATGGCCCGGAGCAGGGTATCGGACAGATCCTTGTTGGCAGCGGAGCTGTATCCCATGGCGCGGAGCACGAATTCTGTGTACTGATAGGCGTTGACAGCCCCGGCGGGCTTGAAGGACGTGGCTGTGTAGCCATTCGTATAGCCCTTTTCATAGGCGTAGCCTACATAATGCTCTGCCTGAGAACCTTTCTCAATGTCCTTGAACGGCGTAGTTCCAGACCAGGCCAGCGCCTGCTCCTCCTCGCCCAAGACCCGGATAAACATGATGAGGGCCTGAAGGCGGGTGGGGGCAGCCTCCAGATCAAAGCCCTCGCCGTAGCCGGTGAAAGTGCCCTTGAACAGATGCAGGGACTTCAGGGTGGCGGCCATGGCGTTGTAGTCCGGCCGGTCGGAATAGGAGAAGGCGTACTGCCCCTGATAGTCCACCACCGCGGTTTCGGAGGTGACGGTATAGGCGGCGGTGGTGTCCTCGGCGGTCAGATAGCGGTGGTTGGCGGTGAGATTCGTACCGCTGGGAACCACAGCTCCGGTGGTAACATCCACCACAGCGCCGGATTCATAGGTCACGCGCCCGCGGCCGGCCAGTAGCAGAACGCCGGTACCTGTGACGCCGTGAAGCGTGTCACCCTCCTTGAGGTGGGTCTCCTGCCAGGTGGCAGCTGCCTCTCCAACCTCACCGTTTTCCAGACGTTCAGCCAGATCTTTGTCCGACTGCTCCAATGCCTGATCGATTTTTTTCTCTGCGCGTTGAGAAAATTCGCCGTTCAGGTAAGAAAGGGATGCCAGCGGATCTCCCGCGTCCCCGGCGGCACCGACCCAGACGGCAGAGGCCAGAAGTGCGCATACGGATAGGAACAGGACCAGCTTTTTCATGGGGAGTTCCTTTCTCAGTGATTGGCGATGCGGTAACTCAGGGTCAGAAGGCTGTCGGCAAAGTGAATGTTTTCAAACTGAACATCCGGATTGGGGCTGGACAGCTCCACATTGGTAAAGTTCCAGAAGCCCCGGATCCCAAGGTCGATCAACCGGTTGGCGGTAGCCTGTGCCACAGCCTGAGGAATGGTCAGAACAACAACGTCCACGGCGTGGCGCTTGATGTAGGACTCCAACTCATCGGTCGAATAAACGGGGATGCCGTTGATCTGTGTATCGATCACATCGGGAGAGACGTCAAAGGAGGCGTCCACGGTGAAGCCGGTGTTTTCAAAGGGGAAGTTGTTCAGCAATGCGCGGCCCAGGTTGCCGACACCGATCATGATGAGATGGTGATCGTTGTCCACACCCAGAATGTGACCGATCTCGGAACGAAGTTCTTCAACGTTGTATCCATATCCCTGCTGGCCAAACTCACCGAAACAACTGAAATCCTGACGGATCTGAGAAGCGGTAATATTCATTTCCTGCCCCAGAGAGTGGGAGGAAGTGCGGACAATGCCGCGGTGATAAAGATCGGTTAGCTGCCGGTAATACCGGGGAAGCCGACGAATGACGGCGTCCGAGATATTTTCTTTTTTCATGATTTAATCCACCTGCTTTGAAAAAATATGTTATCACTATTTTAAAATAAAATGCCGGACTTGTCAAATTTTTTAACAATCTTTGCCGGGATAAAAATTTTTTGCTAAGAAAGGCTTTACATGACCGAAAAAATCTGTTATACTATCGAGCGACATGTGAGTGGAATATCTCTTGCCGGAACAATCAAATATGCGCCCGTAGCTCAGTTGGATAGAGCGTTAGACTCCGACTCTAAAGGCCGCTGGTTCGAATCCAGTCGGGCGTACCAAGATAAGTTGACAAATTTTAGCAGAAAATTTGTCAACTTTCTTTTATGCGCAAACAGGCACTCTCCGTCGGCAGAGGTTTTTATTCCACTTGTAGTAAAACAATTAATAACTCAAGATGCCTTAGTAATCCACGTGTTTTCAGCAGGGAAAGCAAACCGCTTTTTCTATAATTGCAATTACTCTCCCATGGGAGAGTAATATTTGCTGCAAAATTCGCAAGAAGTTGAGAAAAATAGCAATGATGTAGGCTAAAAAGGTTGACATCTAACTGCAATAAAGGTACAGTATAGTAGAAGTATTACAGGAGGGAGAATATGAAAATAAGCTATAAGAAGTTGTGGATATTGCTTATTGAGAAAAACATCTCCCCAGCTACTCTTAGAAAAGACCTGAATATAGCGACTGGAACTATGACAAAGATGCGTCGCAACGAGGAAGTCGCATTGTCTGTTCTGCTTCGCATATGTGATTATCTGAATTGCAATATCGGAGATATATGCGATGCAATACGAGTGGAATCTGATCAGGAATTTGAACAATAAACAGAAGTTGGAAGGATAGAGAAGATGAAAAAGCAATTTTGCCCTTATTGCGGGACAAAACTGGATGATGGAGCACGATTCTGCAAAAACTGTGGTGAGGCAATTCATAATGATACTCAGGAGACGCATAGGACATCAGATGAAAAAGCCTATTCTGAAAATCCAACGGAAAGAAAGACAGTATATGAAGGGTATATACATAAATGCCCGAACTGTGGCGAAGTAATGGAATCGTTCCTGACAGTATGTCCAGCTTGCGGATACGAGATTCGGGATGTTCGGTCTGCATCTTCCGTTCGAGAGTTGGCCACGAAGCTGGAAAATATATCTGCACAAAAAATGCCAGCCTACGAAGAAAAGAAATCCATTATGAAAAAAATATTTGGAAAAGACTTCAGGGAAGAAGATGAAGCCGAGGAAGCGCTCAAACGTTTCGAAAGTCAGAAGAATATGGAAAAGGCATCTTTAATCATTAATTTTGCTGTTCCAAATTCCAAAGAAGATATTATGGAGTTTATGATATTAGCTGCATCTAACATTGATGTAAAGAAAGGCATTGATGACGATGTTACAAAGGCATGGATTTCCAAACTGAATCAGGTTTATCAGAGAGCAGAGATTTCTATGAGCAAACACCCGGATTTCTTGCAAATTAAAGCAATTTATGACCGGAAAAAGAAAGAGATTAAAAACAAGAAACTGAAAGGTATCTTGATTGGCGTAGGCGGTGTTGCAAGCTGGCTTTTCCTCTTGGGGTTGACGTGGAACCCTGCGGTGACGATTGGAATTGCTGTTGGCGTTTTGGTTCTTGGAATTATAGGCGTTGTCCTGTTTAAGAAGCGATAATCCGGTAATAGGGGGTAAAGGAAATGTCACTATTCAACAAGCAAAATCGCAAAGGCGGCTTTATGGACGAAATCCGCTGCGATGAGCCGTCCTATCTGATCTGGAAATGGCATCCTGCCGGTGTGCAACTTGGTAAGGGAAACAGAGAAAACGCCATTCGCTGGGGGTCTTCTCTGCGCGTAAAGGATGGCGAAGTTGCCATATTTGTTTACCGGCAAAAGGACGGCACCACGCAGGACTTCATTGAAGGCCCGTTTGACCAGATTCTTAAAACAGAAAACCTCCCCGTTCTTGCAAACATCATCGGGCTGGCATACGAGGGTGGAACACCGTTTCAGGCAGAGGTTTACTTTATCAACCTTGCCAAGATCATTCAGGTGAAATTCGGTGTACCGTTTTTCGATGTATATGATCCGAGGTTTGCAGACTTTGGTGTTCCTGTTGCCGTGAGAGGTACAGTCGGTTTCAGCATTTCGGATTACAGAGAGTTTATCAAGCTACATCGGCTGAACAATTTCAGTCTTGATGATTTCCAAAAGCAGATTCGTGATGCTGTCTGCCGATATGTCAAAGACAGCGTTGCCAATGCTCCGGCAGCACATAGCATTCCTGTGATTCAACTTGAAAGCAAAACCGCGCAAATCAACGATGCAATCGAGTATGACATCAGCGAACGGCTGAAAGAGAACTTCGGCGTCCTTGTCTCCGGCGTTGATATAGCCGCGATTGAGATTGATAAGGCGAGTGATGGCTACCGGCAGCTCATGGCAGTTACAAAGGATATAGCTACAACAAAGATTCAGGCAGAAACTGCCGATTATATTGAGCGGCTGCGTATTCAGCGTGAAGAAGGTCAGTATGCTCAACACAAAGCGACACAGACTGCAAATATCGGTGCATTTCAGGTTGAGAAGCAGGCAGAAGTCGGCGTTGCCGGAGCTGCTGCACTCGGTCAGATGGGTGCAAACGGTGCCGGAAATGTGAATTTGGGTAGCGGTGAAGGCTTCAACATGGCTGCAATGATGACAAGCATGGCGGTCGGCGGTGCTGTTGGACAAAATATCGCCGGAACGATGAACCACCTGATGGGTGGTATTCAACAGCCTATGCAGTCCGGCATGACACCTCCCCCAATTCCTACGGTGGCATATTACGTTGCTGTCAACGGGAAAGCGACTGGACCATTCGATATGACTACTCTGAGGCAAATGGTTGCCGCTGATCAGCTTACAACCAGTAGTTTAATTTGGAAAACAGGAATGGATGCGTGGACTTGTGCGAGTTCCATTGATGAAGTAAAGAACCTGTTTGTTCCTCAAGTTCCCCCTACAGAATAAGAGAATATAATATTGGGAGGCTAAGGATGAAATGTTTTAACTGTGGAGCAGAATTGAGCGATGACACAAAATTCTGTTCATACTGTGGTGTTAAGATCCCAACACGAAGGGAAATGGTCGAGGAATCAGATGAAGATGAAGATTCTAATATGAGCGATACTGAATCGGAATATGAGGAATTGGGTAATACTTATTCACCAGACCGAGATGAAGGAGTTTCGGCTATCCAACATTCTCTTTGGGATAAAGCTAAATCAAAAATCCGTGATTGTTGGGGAAAGCTAAGTATATTTGGAAAAATATCTGCAATTGGCATTAGTATAGCAATTTTTTTGAGTATTGTCGCGTTTCTTGCAGGTAGAGTATTCTCTGGTGTCATTGCGATTATTTGGATAATCTCTACTGTTGTGGCCATACTTATGCGAAAAAACATTATACACGCATCAAAAACATGGCTTCCACAACTAATTGCGCTTCTTTCTGTTGCCCTTATTTTACCATATCTCTGTCTGTTTAAAATTAATATAGCGGATTATGAAAAATACGCATGGAGTGAAGTTGCATTGGCAGATGTACTTCCTGCCCCTGAATCTCCTTATGGTGAAATTGTATTCAACTCAAAAGGCTATTTGCTGCTTCAGGTGAATAAGATAACGGTAATACAGTTTAACAACTATGTTGAAGCCTGCAAGGAAAAGGGATTTACCATTGATGAGGAAATTGCAGACGATTTTTTCTTTGCTTATAATGAGCAAGGGTATGAGTTATCTTTGAACTATTATAACAATGACAATAAAATGCGAATAAGTCTTTCTACCGGAAAGAAATTAGGAACGCTATCTTGGCCCAATAGCGGACTGGCTCAAATAGTTCCCATGCCGAAATCAACGGTTGGTGAAATAGAGCATGATGATGAAAAAAGATTCGAGGCGTATATTGGAGATACTCCTATTGAGGCATTTAATCTCTATGTAGATGAGTGTTTAGAAAAGGGATTTACCGTTGATCCTGATAAAACCGACAAGCACTTTTTTGCGAAGAATGCTGATGGTTATAGACTTTCTGTTGATTATCAAGGAAATAATGTAATACTTGTTTCTCTTGATGAACCAGAATATAGTGTGACTATCCAAGTGCAGTGTGTTGAGAATTGGATATTCAGTAAATACGATGTGGACGTCTATGTTGATGATAGTTATAAAGGAACGATTATTCACGGAGACTCCGCAACATTTGATTTTACACTTGCTGAGGGCAGTTATACTTTGCGATTTGCCAGCAGCGAAGATGATGAACTCGATGGTGAAATTAAACTTCATGTTCAAAAAAATGAGAGATTGAGTTATAAAATTTCTTGCTCGAGTTCTGGGATAAATATAGAAGCTCTTACGGATGATATAACATCAGAAAAGCCGGAAAAGAATGGATTTGATTCTACATCAAACATGGAAGCATCTGTTGGTTTAGCCAGCTTTGAAATTCCATCGTATTGGGCTGCTGATATAACCGAAGCAGATCATTATCGCGCATATGCAGAGACTTCCGGGAAAGTTGCGGTGCTTAATATTCTGGCTAATTATGACAATGATGATCCTGTATCATTTGACATTCTACAAGTAGAGAATGACCTTGGTTTAATGGAAAAATCAGTTCGTTCGGGATTTGGTGCATACGGAGAGATACATTCGGAAGTATTTGATAATGGTATTGTAAAAGGATATATTTACAGTAGTGCTTTTGAGCAAGATGGTTACAGGGGTCAAATGAAGACTGCCATGATACCATCCGTAAAAGACAATAAATGGATTACTATAACACTATTAGAAACAGATAATACTGAGTATTCATATTTCGCTGATTACTCGGAAATCATGAATTCAATGGTGCTGGCATCAGATTCAACAGAGGATACTCAACCAACGGAAGAGAGTTCTATGCCTCCGTCTGCATCGGATACTTCATCGAAACGGCCTATGTCATATTCAACCAATGATAAAGATACTGTCAAAAACGGTAATGCAGGCGTTTATTCTTATCGAAATCGCGGCAAACAGTACTATACCTATTACATAATTGATTTTGATGGAGGCTATGTATACCGCTTTTGTGATGGTAATGGCGATGCTACTTGTGACAGAGTTAAAATCGTATCGGGAGATCTTAATGATGTACTGATGATTACCTATCGTGATGGTAACGATACTTGGTCATACGGAATTCATTTTAAGTGGAAAAGACAGCCAGATCATTTAATTGTGCAGGACGAAGATGGTCTGGAGTGGGATTTCTATTCGACCAATTTGGATGAGGCTCTTGAATTAAGAGATTTAAAGACGATACATGACTATTAATTTAGACATTAGCATGGCTGAATTTCTTATGAAAAACTTAATATTGATTAGTTTGTGACATGAAATTATATGTAAGATAGTCGATTGGGGCTATAGAGCAGGGAAAAGCGGGTACATGTACTTATTTGCGTGTGCCCACTTCCTCTGTCAATTTTCTTTAGTTTCCTACTATGGCTCGGGCATATTCCTCATATCTCCAACCCTTCTTGCAGCTTTGCGCTGGCGGCCTTTTTGTTCTTGTCGAAGGCGTGGGTGTAGATGTCCAGCGTGGTGGAGGGCTGACTGTGGCCGAGAATGCCCGCCACCGTTGCCACATCCGTGCCGCCTGCAATCATCAAGCTGGCGGCGGTGTGCCGGAGGGAATGGACGTTCAGCTCCTGCGGCAGGCCGTTCTTCTTGAGGATCAGCTTGAAGCGGTAGGTGAAGGTGGTGGGTGTCATGGGGAGCTGCGCTCCTTGACGGCGGAACAGGAAGTCATCGGTGGTCAGTTGCCGCTGGTCATAGATTTCGGTGATGTATGCACATTCCTGCCGGTACTCCCGCAGAAGACTTTCCATCTCAGCGGAGAAGTACACATAGCGGTTGCCCGCGTGGGTCTTGGGTTCCTTGACGAAGATCTCCTCGTCTGTCACCTTGATCGCGTTGCGGCAGATGTGGATGGACCGCTGCTCCCAATCAATGTCACACCATTTCAGTCCGCAGCACTCACCCCGCCGCATTCCTGTGGCGATGATGAGCTTGAAGTAGGTTTCGTACTTGATGCTCTCGCCCTCCAGTGCGGCGATGATCTTCTGCGCCGTTTCCTCGTCCGCAATCTTCTTTTCGCACTTGCGCCCGGCGTAGCGGTAGGTGCGCCACGCCGGATTATGCGAAAGAAAGCCACCCTCCACGGCATCAGAGAGGATGCTGCACAGCGTAGCGTGCACGCCCTCAATGGTGTACTCGGAGAGTGGCTTTTTGTGTCGGGACTGATGACTTTTCGCAGCTCTGCGTAGAAATTCCGGAAGTGCTCCGGCCGCAGCTCGGTGAGCTTGTAGTGACCCAATGCTGGGAGGATGCGTTCGATGTCCTGCCGGTCACGGCGAATGGTGGACTTCGCCAGCTTGCCGGGGGCGATGTCCGTCAGCCACAGGTCGATGTATTTTGCCAGCGTGAGCTGCTGGACGGGCTGCGGCGCATGGCGGCACTCCCGCTCAAAGAGGACGGCCTGCTCGTTGAGCCACTTTTCTACCTGCCTGGGCGTCAGCTCTGCGGGAGGATGGACGGTTTTCTGCTGGGGCTTGATGCGCTTGCCGTTGTAGTCATAGCCCATGGAGACCACGATGAGATAGCTACTGCCGCGCTTGCGGATGCTTGCCATAAAAATGACCTCTCTTTCATTTGATCTCGGTACAGTTGAGGCTTATTTTGCAAGCACAACATACCGCAAGCGCGGCGGTAAAGCTATCACAATTTTCTTGAAAAATGAATTTCTACGAAAGCAACAATCATGCGCTGTGCCGCTTCGGAGAACAGGCGGCGGCGAGATTGAAGATCTGCTCGCCGTCCGGACGGAGCATGGTGCGCATGGAGTCAGCCGCCCGCTCCTTCTGCGCCTGCTGGGGGTGGCAGTAGGTACGCTCCAGAAAGCCGGTGTCCGCGTGCCCCACGAGGTCTGCCACCGTCTGCAACATTGAAAAGCTGGTGGAGGATCTGGCAGCGGGCTACCGCAAGGTCATTGATGACGTATATGCCGCCGGGTGCCGCAACCTGCAATTTGACGATTGCAGCTGGGGTATGCTGGTAGACCCCCGTGCCTGTCTGATCTTTGATACCGACGAGAAGGGGCTGGAGGCCATCAAGGAGCAGATGCTCGCCGCCAACAATCTGGCCATTGAAGGCAAGCCGGAGGATCTGGTCATCAACACCCATGTCTGCCGTGGCAACTTCCACTCTACCTACGCCAGCTCCGGCGCTTATGACAGCGTGGCCAAGACCCTGCTGGCCCGTGAGAATGTGACTGCCTACTATCTGGAATTTGACGATGCCCGCAGCGGCGGCTTCGAGCCTTTAGCCGCTGTCAGCGGTGAGAAGAAGGTGGTGCTGGGCCTCGTCACCACCAAGCGTCCTGAGTTGGAGGATAAGGCGGCGGTGATCGCCCGTATCCATGACGCAGCCAAGTACATCCCGCTGGATCGCCTGTGCCTGAGTCCCCAGTGCGGCTTCGCCTCCTGCGAGATCGGCAATAAGCTGACAGAGGCCCAGCAGTGGGCCAAGCTGGCGCTGGTGAAGGAAATCGCCGAAGAGGTCTGGGGCTAATTTTCTATGCAGAGGAGATGCGGAATCGCATAGATGCCGCAAGAAAACTGATGAAACTATTGGTATGATCCTCGGACAGCTATTTGACAGATATTCTATGAGATAAAGTGATAAATTTTCCGCGACGGTAAGGAAGGGTGTGCGCGGGAAACCCAAGAAGGGTGTCCCGCGCCATTAAAATCCTAAGTTTTCAGAACTTTTATGAAGTTCTGAAAACTTGCTCAGCGGGGAGAAAAGACTTTTTCGACACGCTGAAAGTCCCCAAGCTGTTGTTATGCAACAGCTTGGGGACTTTCTGCATTTGCGCGGTTGAAGTGGATGCGTTTCAGGTTCTATACCTGAGAATTCGGAAAAGGGAAGGAGAAATTGCACCTGCCGCACCCTCTTGGCAGGATCGCTTTGCGTTGACGGAGCAGTATGCGGATACACCGGTCAGCGTGATTGAACGGTAAGGTGCTGCATGTCAGAAGAAAAACGGTAATTCCACTGTGTCAGCCAAAATGAGACAGCATTTTGAATAAAAATGTGGGAAAAATAGCTTTGCAGCGCTCCGGAACTCTTGACATTTGAATGCATTGTGCTACTATATGACAAAAAAGATGATGCAGTGAAGGGCAATCCCGGAAACGGAGAACGTTCATGCCGGAGGTTTCACGGCGAAACAGAGCTACCGCAAGTAAGCTTATAAGCGGAGAGACCGCGGAAACGCGGTTTTTTTAAAGCACAGCAGTTAGTCAACCCTAACAAAAACCTTGCATATATGTAGGTTAAACTTATCTAACCGCAAAAAAGGACAGCAGCTATGAAGAAGTCTGAGAATTTCTGGAACAGAAACGCGAAGTGCTATGATCGCTTTATGCGAAAGGACCGGGCGGCATACGAAAAGCTGTATGAACTGATCCGACCGGTTGTAAAAGCCAGAACGGTGCTGGAACTTGCCGCCGGGACCGGGCTGATCGCCAAAAATATCGTGCGTGCGGCAAGCCACATCGAGGTGACGGACGCCTCCGAGGAAATGATCGCTGAGGCGAAGCGGAACAACCGCTCCGCAAAACTGCACTTTTCGGTGCGGGATATGTTCTGCCTGCCCTATGCGGACAAGTCCTTTGATGTGGTGATCGTATCCAATGCGCTGCACATCGTCCCGCAGCCGGAGAAGGCCCTTGCCGAGATCCGCCGGGTGCTGAAGGATGACGGCGTGCTCATCGCTCCTACCTTTACCCATGGGAATGGCACCCTGCGAGGCAGAATCAAGCTGTTTTTTATGAAACTGGCGGGATTTCCGCTGAACAGCAGGTGGTCAAGCGCGGATTATCTGGCGTTTTTGCGGCAAAACGGCTGGACGGTGCGGAAGAGCGCCGTGCTGAAAGCGTCCTTTCCGCTGACCTATGCGGAATGTGTAAAACCGTCGGTGAAGGGAAGGGGGTAACGCTATGAAATACATGGGAATGCCATGGGGGATGTGGACGCTGTTTGCGGGCTCCTTTCAGGCACAGTTGACCGATGTGCTGGGGTATAACGAGCAAACGGCGAAGGCGATCACACGGAGGGCGAAAGCAAAATACAAGGAGATCCTCAGCCGCCTGCCGGAGTTTGAGAAGGGGGACCGCTTCAAAATCAATCTCGTGGGCTGCGCCATGCTGGGGGCCTTCGTTCTCACCATGCCGGAGCGTCCCAATGTGGATCGGCTGACGGAGTACTACGCCAAGGCCATGATGACAAAGCCTATGCGCTGGTTCTGCCGTAAAAGCGGCGAGAAAAAGTTCACCTCCCAAAGCATTGCCGGACTGCAAGCGGCGGCAGCGCTGAAGGCCGCCGACCGGAATCCCTATTCGTGGAACATGGACTTTTACGAGTACCCCGACGGCAGCGGCTACGAGGCCCGGTTTACCAAGTGCGGTATCTGCGTTTTGATGCGGGAGCTGGGGCTGTACGATTTGACTCCGGCCCTGTGCCGTCTGGACTACACCATGAGCGAAGCGGGCGGCACGGCGGATTTTACGCGGCAGTATACCCTTGCCACCGGCGGGCCGTACTGCGACTGCGGCTATAAGAAAAAATGACAGGAACGGATGTTTTTTATGATTCAGACAACAGTTAAAGTTTCCGGCATGGCCTGCTCCATGTGCGAAGCCCATATCAACGACGCCATTCGCGGCGCATTCCCGGTGGAGAAGGTCACATCCTCCCATTCCAAGGGGGAGACGGTGATCCTCTCCCAAGCGCCGCTGGACGAAAACGCCCTCCGCGCCGCTATTGACGCCACCGGCTACACGGCGGGGAAGATCCATGCGGAAACGTATGAAAAAAAGGGACTGTTTCATTTCGGAAAAAAGAAGGACTGAGCTCATTCCTGTGGTCCGGCTTTCCGGCCATCGGTTTGAAATAAATAAAATCCATATAGGAGGATAATTGTAATGAAGAAAATTGGTTTGTTTGCCGCAGGCGTTCTGTTTGGTACCGCCGGTATGAAGCTGCTGGGCAGTAAGGACGCAAAAAGAGCCTACGCCCAGACCACCGCTGCCGCCCTGCGGGCAAAGGACAGCGTGATGACCGCTGTGACCGCTGTGCGTGAGGGGGCGGATGACGTCTATGCGGAGGCTAAGGCCATCAACGCCCAGCGCACGGAGGCCGAGACCGCTAATGTGGTGGAGGATACCTCCGCAGAAGAGGAAAGCCAGGCAGAGTGATCCATGAAATGCACGATCCTACATGATACGGCCGGGCGGCTGCGGGTCCATCTTTGCTGTAAGCGAATGACGCTGCGGCAGGCGGACGTGCTGGAATACTATCTGCTGGCGGTGGACGGCGTGCGCTCCGTCAAGGTCTATGACCGGACGCGGGATGCCGTGGTGGTGTATGATGCGGAGCGGGAGCGCATGATCCGTGCGCTGGCCCGGTTCTCCTTTGAAAAAGCGGAGAAGCTGGACTTGGCGCCGGAGCACACCTCCCGCACCTTGAACCGGGAATTTGAGGACAAGCTCGCCCTCACTGTTATGCGCCGCTGCGCTTCCAACCTGTTTCTGCCGGCGCCGGTGACATCGGCGCTGGCTGTGATCCGCTCCGCAAAGTACATCAAAGAAGGGCTTCTGGCCCTGTGGCACCGGAAGCTGTCCGTTGCCGTGCTGGATGCCACCGCCGTCACCGTGTCTATGGTGCGGGGAGATTTCGCCACCGCCGGTTCGGTCATGTTCATGCTGCGGCTGGGGGAAATTCTGGAGGAGTGGACCCACAAGAAGTCCGTGGCCGACCTTGCCTCCGCCA
>OLFV01002053.1_pt1 | contig 16553 bp, 14 predicted proteins | sample 1605551 | NCBI WGS metagenome assembly OLFV01 (sample SAMEA3888922, study PRJEB22519) | human gut metagenome | biome: human gut; feature: human-associated habitat; material: faeces | place: Denmark | collected 2011
CTAGGGGCTAGCACCCTAGCCAGTCTATCCTTGGGCTATTCAAGGCCGTCGCCAGTATCGTCCTTGCCGGTAGTGCCGCCGCTTGATTCAGAGCCTTGCCCGTCGCTGCCCGTGCCACCGGTGGTTCCTGAGCCGCCCTGGGTAGAACCGCCGCCGGAAGTACCGGTGTTATCGGTGCCGGTGAAGGCGCCATACTCTTCAATCTTGCACTTCTTTCTGAGCTCGGAGTTGCTCCAGGTTTTGGTGTTGCGTACAATCAGGTGAACGCCCTCTACGCTGGCAGCGGTTACCTTGTCGCGGGTGTCTTCCGCTTTTGAACTCATGCCGATGGAGAAGAGGCCGAGACCTGAGAGGCGGACGCTCTTGCCGTCGAGAATCAACTCCTGCAAGTGGTCGAGAGCATCCATCAGTACACCGTGGATGGTGCCTCGGCTGTATGGCGATCCGTGGTCGGCGATGTGAGAAACGAAGCCTTCGAAATCTACTTCGCGGTCGGTTACTGAGGTGGCATACCACTTTTTCTTACCTGCGTTTTCTCCACTCTGTGGTGTACGCTGAATCTTACGATACTTCAATGTTCCTTTCTGTTCCATGTTCTTTTAGTGTTTAATGTTCTTTTTTAGTGTTTATGTTTAGGGTGTGTGGGAAGCCGCCGCCATCTTTTGTCCGGAGCTTGATGAGGCTTTTCCTAATCACGATGCAAAGATACGCATTTTTTCTGTAACTGCCAAATTTCAGGTTGCAGATAAGGGCTGTTTTCAGCAAAGGGGAATGGAGGGAGGAAGAGAAGGGAGGGGGACCTGCGATGGAATCGCAGGGAACGGGGGCAGGCGGGGGAGGCGAGGGGCGGGGGGAGCGATTCTCGTTAATAAAGCAAAAAATATAGAGTAGGGGCTCGCTACTCTTAGAGTTATGAGGGATAAGTCATAGATTAGCGCAGAGAGAAACGCTATGGAGGGTGATTCTGGTGCTGCGTTTTGCTGACACTGACAGTTTTTGTTTCTGCTAGCTGCACTAATAGGTAAAAGAATGTTAATATAATATTTTATATTTATATATATATAAATATAACTTTTCTTCTTACTCTTTTACTACCCTCGGAAAAAATAACTGTCAGTGTCAGTGTCAGAAAATGATAGAAAAAATGTGTTCATTTGTTTGGTCATTCAAAAAAATATATATACCTTTGCGCTACTTTTCGCTTTAAGCGGGAATTGTATTAACAACGATATATTTTTAGATAAAGGATGAGGCCCTGCAGCTTTGTTTCCCGAGCCCAAGCTCAACAAACTTGAACCCCGAACCGGAACCGCATCTTATACTTTACCCTAAAAACCAAATTTAAACAAAAATTATATTTATGAGAGAAGTATTCGAAGGGGACCATAGCCTTAATTATGGAGCTGATGATGAACATTACATTGTTTATCCTAAGGAGAAAACTCTTTTTGAGTTTGCGAAGCAGCTAAATGCAACTGCAGAGCAGAAAGAGAAGGGGGAGGATGAAAAAGGGGGAAAACAGATTTCTGTTAGCACCTACCTCGGTATGATTGATGACGTTAGCCAGAAACTGAAGATTGGATTCGAACAGTATATAATGGCGAAGGAAGAAGAGATTCGTAAGCTAAATGAGAAGCTAGCTTCAAAGCAGCGTATCTCTGATAGTCTTATATCGGAAAATCAGCAGCTGGTTCAGAATCTGGATGAGGCTAAGAAGGAAAATAAGCAGCTGGCTCGGAAGCTGGATAAAGTTCAATCGGAAAAACAGCAGCTGGCTCATGACTTGGAAGCAACTCAAGCGGAAAACAGGCAGTTGGCGTATAAACTATATCAGGCTCAGAAGTCAAAAAGCCAGCTGGCTCATGACTTGGATGAGGCTCAAAAGGCAAATCAGCAGCTGGTTCAGAATCTGGATGAGGCTAAGAAGGAAAATAAGCAGCTGGCTCAGGGTCAGGGAGAAGCTATGGCGGAATGCAGCATGCTGGAATATAAACTGGAAGAGACTCAGGCGGAAAACCAGAAACTCAGTAAGAAACTTGATGAAGCAAGGGATGAAATCAGCAGTCAGGATATCGCCATTCGTCGCATGAAGAAAGATGCAGAACGTAAAGATACAGCCATGCAGGCTGATACATCTGAGGTGAAAGAAAAATTTGCCAGGGAAATGATTGACTCCGGTATCAGATTTGTTAAAGATATGAAGACTGCGATAGATGATTCGCAGACTTTTAAATGTATGGGGCTGTTAAACCATATGACAGATGATTGCTTTGGCAAACATGAACCTATACATCGCGAACTGAAGGATATGATTCAAGGCATTTTTGGCAGTCGTGAACAAGTTGCAAAGGAGCAGAATGAACCTAGGCCTAACAATATTAGGGTAGAAAAAGGAGGGGTGTACAATGCAGAGGTTCATCATCAGGATATTCATCATGAGGTGGACCAGCCGGATTTTCTGCCTAAGGGGTACCATCCGCTTTCTCTGTCTGAGGTGGACCAGCTGATTTCTCTGCCTAGACATAAACGCAAAAGATTAGGATTAGAAGGAGATGATTATGAGTGGAGATAAGATTATTATATGCCCTGGGGCTTTTTACAACGAGCATGTTGAACAGCAGAATATCTTTGGCGTGGTGAATGTATATCCGCCGAAAGATGGAGGGAGAGGCGGACAGACGGTTTCTTCTGTACAGCTGATTGACTGTTCGGAGGATGAGGACCTCGAGGCGGAAGATGTTGCTGCTGCTGACTTTGAGGCGGATGCTGACTTTAAGGCGGATGCTGCTGCTGACTTTAAGAATGCTGCTGATTTTAAGGCTGCTGCTGCTGATGATGAGCGAAAAGTAGAAAAGGATGCGGCTGCTGGCATCAGCCGGAAGGAAACTGGTTGGGGCAGAAAGAGCGAGTATCTCTTTGCTCGTGACGAAAACTGCTACATCAAGGACGAGGCTAAAACCCGCAAACAGGCTGAGCTCTTCTGCAGATTCCTAGAGCAAAATGAGTGGGTAGAGCTGCCTACAAGTGCTAGTAGAAATTCGCCCCTTAACATCGCAATCTTCTCCTTCCTTGATCATTGGAAAGAATATGGGGTAATTCCCAGTAGGCGAGTGGTAGGAGTGAACACCATCTTCAGGTTCCTGACCGAAGACTGCCAAATCAGGATTGATACAACAGGCAAGACGTTTAATAATGTCTTCAACAAAAACCTCCCGAATGAGGATTCCGATATAGAGGAGCTGGTGGATGACTTCTTTGAAGAGAATATGTGTAGGATGAGTGACTAAAAAGAAAAAAAATTGTGGGATTAATATTAATCCCATTTTTCCTATTAATCCCATAGGTGAAAAAGCCGTATCTTTGCCCCGTAATCAGATGACAAGTCTGGTTGCGGGGCTTTTTTTTTGTCCGTAAATATGATTTATTAATTTTTAATTTTTAAGTTTATGAAAAAGATGAAAGTAGTCAAGCTTCTTGACGTTCAGAGTGGTGTAAGCCAGCAGACAGGTAATCCTTGGAAATCTCGCGAGGTAGTGGTGGAATCAATGGAGAATGCGGTTCATCCCGACCGGTATGTGGCGCGGCTCTTCGGCGATGCGGTAGACAAGTTTACGGCTAAGGAAGGCGATGTACTGGGCATCGGGCTCCGCCACAGCGTGAGGGAGTATAACGGCAGATATTATGGCGAGACACATATCTCGGAATTTGAGCAAGTGCAGCCATTCTGATGTTAGTTAATAGTTGACAGTTAATAGTTTATAGAGTTTTGCCTATTATAAAAAATAAAGAATTATGTATATCAAGATTCAGATTTCAGATGCTTTGTATCAGGCTCTCCTGACGCAGGGCAAACGCAAGAAGGGCTCTATCGCCCTGGTCAGCCCCAAGGAGGGTAATTTCAACGCATTCGCCAGCAATAGCGAAACGCGGAAACAACGCAAGTTTATACGGCTGGCTCATGGAAGTGCCAGCGTGGGCGATGAGGATGTGAGAATGCATCTGCGTATCAGCCGCAGAGAAGCCGAGGTTATGCCGGCTCAGGTTATCTGCAAAGAGAGTGAGATTGCCGGTGAGTTTGTAACGAAAAATTGCTAGTCTATGAGTTTTGGAATATCCGAAAGTGTAAGGAGCAGGGCGGTACAGGTTTGTACGCCCCAGCTCTTTCATCAGGCAGCCCAGAGCGGTGTGGTGGTGAAGACTTGCGCCGAGATAGAAGACGCACTTGAGAGCCTGCGCAGAGGCGAGATGAGCAAGGATGATTATGTGGCGCTGAAGACGAAGCTGAAGGCTAAACTCCCGATTCTCACTCCGCATGCTACCTTCAAGAACGGCCGACGACTGAATGCGGATGCCATTCCCAGCGGGCTTTCTATCTACGACAAAGACCATATTCCCGACCCGAGAGGGTGGTGGAAGACGAAGAGCCAGGAGCTGAAGAAGAATAAGCCTGAGGTGCTGGAATGCATCCTTCTGGTTCATGTTACGCCTTCGCTCGAAGGGCTGAGGCTTGTCTTCGTTATCCCGGGGGGAATGAACCTGGCTGATGCGCAGAAATGGATGTCGGAGCAGCTGGAGGATAAGGATTATGATTCTTGCGTGAAGGACCTGGCTCGGCCTTCGTTCATCGTGCCCGAAGACTATATCCTCTTTATTAATGAAGAGGAGCTGTTTAAGGATAGAGAGGCTGCAACCCGGAGCAGGGAGAACGGAGAACTGAAGGGGGACGGGGCTTGGAAAGCCCCGGAACGGGGGCTGCCTGACGGGAGACCGGAGGGAGCTGCTGCTGCTGAAGGAAGCGGGGGCGCTGCTGAAGGAAGCACGGGTGCTGGAAGCGGGGCTGCTGAAAGCAAGAAGGCTCCTACCAGCTACCCCAAGGAATACCAGGGGGTGCCTTATCCGGTTATCATAGAGAAGCTGATAGAGCTGCTGGGAGGAGAGCCGCAACATGGCTCCAGAAACTCGTTTATCTTTACATTAAGTTGTTATCTCCGCTATCTCTGCGATGATAATGCGGAATGGATCAAGCTGGTGATTCCAACCTTTGGCGAAGACCGGAAGAGGGCGTTCATAACCGTGGAGAGTGCCTGCAACAGAAAGCAGAGCTACCGAATGCCCAGCATCGTGAGCAAGGCCGTAGAGCTGGTAAGGAATGAAGAGATGAATACGCTTTCTGCCAACTATGATGACAGCGATTTCGGCGATATCAACAATCCGGAATCTTACTTCTATCATATTCATCAGATGCCGGAAAAATTGCCCAAACTCATCAGACTCCTGATTTCGAAAACACCGGGGATTTACCGTCCGGCCGTATCGCAGGCCATCTTCCCGCCACTGGCATCGCATCTCTGCGAAACCCGATTCCGCTATCTCGATAATGTAGAGCATGAGGCTACCATTTCTTCTATCTTGTGTGCCCCTACAGGAAGCGGAAAGGAAGCCATCACGCAACCTATCAACCACATCATGGCTGACATCAGAAAGCGGGATGCTGAACAGAGAGAAAGAGAGCGACTATGGAAAGATGAATGCAACCGCAAAGGCTCGAACAAAGACAAGAGAGAAAGACCGCAAGGACTTGTTATACAAGAGGTTAATATTGATATGACGAACCCTGCCTTTGTGCTCAGAATGAAGGAGGCTGAGAACCATTTCCTCTATTCAAAACTGAACGAGCTGAACCTCTTCGATGCGCTGAAGGGCAAGACTAACCAGCACTTCCGCATCATGGAGCTTGCCTTCGATCTGGGTAATTACGGACAGGACAGAGTGGGCACACAGAGCGTTACCGAAACCATCAAGGTGCGCTTCAACTGGAATGCCTGCTGCACCCCGAAAAAGTGTCGCGAATATTTCAAAAGGGTGGTAACGGATGGTCCTATCAGCCGTATCTCGTTCAGCACCATCGAGCGCCGTCCATGCGGTTCGGAGCTTCCGGTATACGGCACTTATGATGCAGCCTTCGATGAACAGCTGAAGCCCTATATCGACAATCTGGTGAAGGCTAGAGGACTGGTAGACTGCCCTGGAGCCCGCAAGCTGGCTCAGACGCTTCTGGATGAAAATGCCCAGTTTGCCCGTCTGTCGCAGGATGTGGTATTCGAGAATCTCTCGTTCAGAGCCAATGTCATCGCCTATCTGAAGGCATGCGTGCTGTATGTGGCAAACGGCATGAAATGGGAGAAATCCATCGCAGATTTCGTGCGCTGGAGCGAGCGTTATGACCTCTACTGTAAGTTGAAATTATTTGGACAGATGATTTACGATGCAGACAGAGAGCAGGACAGCGTGCCTAAGACAGCACCGAGGGGTCCGAAGAATATGCTTGAGATGCTGCCCGAACAGTTCTCGCTCAAGGATTATGCCAATCTGCGCAGGGAGCAGGGGTTCGACGACAACCGCAAGCGTACGATGGATGCTGTTTACCAGTGGGTATCGCGCGGATATGTGGTGAAGCTGCTTAAAGATGAAACTGCTGACACTGACACTGACAGTTTAATTTTCCGCAAGGTACATTACAACAGAAGTTATCTTCTCAATAAAGAATAAGCTTATGGAAATAATAGTAAAGCGAATAGCCAAGAAGAAGACCTATACGATAGGTCATCTTTATCTTCTGAAAGAGGAGGAGGTAGAGAGCCGCCAAAGTTTCAGCAAGCGTCTGGAAGACAAGCGTGAATTTCGCGATACCTTCGACCGCTCGTTGCTGGATAAGGAGCATTATTTCTGCGATACGCTGGAGCCTACCTGGCGCAATCTGCTGGGCATCACGTTGAGTGCTGGGGAAGTGGATGCCCGTTCGGGCAGGGTGAGCGGCAAGATAGCGCGCAAGGTTCGGGGCAAGACGGCGATACCCGAGGGCACTTATCCGCTGCTTGTTACCCCGTCGCCCAGGTTTAAGTGTTTTCTGCCTCTCGTTCAGGGAGTGCCCGGTTTCGAGGGCATCCGCATCCATGCAGGCAATTATCCTGACGACACGCAAGGCTGCATCCTGGTGGGCGAGAACAAGTTCAGGGGAATGGTAGTGAACTCCCGCATCTGGCTCAACCGCCTCATCAGCCGCATCGCCGAGGCTAGGGAGCAGGGGGAATCTGTATGGATTACGGTTATCTGAAAATAAAAAAGAGGGTGAGTCATCTGGTTATGACACACCCTCTTTTTGGCTTTTTATTTCTTTTTCTTCTTCTTCTTTTTGATGCCGAAGAAATCGCGCCAGCCGTTGAAGTCTTTCTTCATGATGAGACCGAGACCCTGCGTGTTCAGACTGTTGCGCGTAAAATAGCGGTCGTTGGTCTGATTGTACATGCGTATGGCGAGGTTGCCGTTAGGGAAGATGAGGTAGCGGAGGTCAAAATCACCGATGAAACTCTGCGTGGCATTCGGATTGTCACGATAACCGAACTGGCCATTGAAGAGTAACCGGTTGTTGAGCAGCTTGCCGCTCAGAATGCCCTCATATTCGGCATTGTTGAAACCTTCATCGCCCGTGGATATGTTGGCACCGAAATTCCAGTTGTTGCTCTTCACCACGTTGGAAAGTACGGTGTTGAGCTGCTGCGAGATGGTGCCGCTCAGCAGGCTCTGCATCGCCAGCGAAGTCTGACTCTGCTGTTCGCCGTCCTCGCTCACCTGGTTGTTGTTGGTCTGGGCGTAGAACCGGCCGATGCCCAAGAGATAGAGCACCTGCTGGTTCATCTCTTCCTGAGAATTGATGATAGAGTAGATCATCTGCTTCGCATCGCTGTTAACCGTAGGCAGGTCCATAGAGAAATCTACCTTAGGCGATTGAGGCGTGCCGGTGATGTCCATCAGGCAGTCTACGCGGATGTTGTTGCCCGAGAACGAACGGCCTATGCGCAGGTCGCTCAGCGGCACTCCGTTTACGGTATATTTAGCCCGCAGATTGAGTGGGGCGTTGTATGGGTTGCCACCGAAGGCGATGGTGCCGCCCGGCATAAACTCGAACTCCTTCTTGATGAGATTCTGGATGGTGAGCTTGTAGGTGCCGTGGTCTACCACATAATTGCCAAACATGTCGAACGAGCCCTTGTTGAAGTAGTTGGCGCGAATTACGCCATCTCCGTTCAGGGTGATGTAATCGCCCGACTGCTCGTCCATGATCAGCTTGAGCGTGAGGTTCTGGTTGGTGTTTACGAGGAAGTTGATGCGCATATCCGATTCGAAATCGATGTCATCCTCTCTCTGTTTCGTGGTTGGAGCCCCGTTCAGGCTGTCCATGATATCCGGCACAATCTCGTGCCAGTGGATAAAGCTCTTGTCGCTGATGGCGTCCGGACTTGCCACATTATATACAAAGATGCTGCCCGGTTCGGGCTCGGCGTTGATATCGATGACGGTTTCGCCGCTCTTGCCGTGGATGCCTACCTCGCCCGTGGCATAGATGGTGCCATAGAAGGTGTTGTCGCCAAACTCGCGGGTATCGAAGCCCAGGAAGTTGTGCGCCTTGATATCGAGGTCGTAGCTCAGCCTGGTGAGGTGCTTGTGGTGGATGCCTCCGCTCAGGATGGCTATGTTGCGGTTGCGGTCGAAGATGGTATCATTCTCTATGAGGATGTCATCTGGGATAGCGTGGGCATGGAGCGCATCGAAGGTATAATCGGTGTTGAGCTGCTTGAGGTGCACCTTGCCGTGGGCGGTAAGGTCGCCCACGAGATTGATGTTTTTCAAATCGCCCACCACATTGAGATGGCCATCGCCCCAGGCTTCTACCTGATTCATGAAACTGCCGCAGAAATTCTCGAGGAATTTCATGCTGGTGCCCTGGGCATCGATACCCAGGTCGATATAGTTGCGCTTAGGCGAGACGTATCCGTTGATGAGCGTCTGATGCTCCGGACCATCATCGGCAACTGCATGAATATCAATCTGTTCAAGCTCCTTGTTGAAGTTGACACCAGCATGGAGCACACCGAGCGGTCCGTTTTCGAAGGTAAACTCCTTCACGTCTAGCTGGGCGTAGGTATCAGGGTCGTTGAAGAGGCTCTTGATGATAGCCTTGCCCGAAGCCTTGCCGGTGAAATCTACCGAATGGAAATTGACGAGGTTCAGCACGTATGCTACATCTACATCTTTCAGGTCGGCTACGATAGAATCGGTCTTCTCGGGTGTAGCAAGACCGGAAACGATGACGTGCTGCTGGTCGTGGCTCACGGCGAAATGATCTACCAGCAGGCGGTTCTTGCTGTAGATGATGTCGGCAGGATGAACCTCCCACGGCGTGCCGTCGATTCTGATTTCAGACGGGTGTATGGTTACGTGGGCGGTAGAAACATGATCTTCGTTCTTGAAGAACTGCGCCCTCGTATCGATGATGCCCTGGATAGGGAGCTTAGCCGAATGGTTGTTGTAGAAGAGCTTGGCGAAGAGCTGGTTGTCGGCAGCGGCTGCCTTTACGTGGATGCCCGGTCCGTTATCTCCCCATTTGCCCTGCCTGATCTGCGCATCTATCTTGAGCGAATCGTTGATGGTATGCAGTCGCACTTTGGCTCCATGATAGTCTTTTGCGTCATAGCTGAAGTCAGGCACGCTGGCATAGATGTTGACGGTTTTCTCGGCATCGTTCATGAATCCATCTGCAAAGACGGGCTGCTCTATCTTCAGCGGAATGCCCAGCATGCGCTGCAGTATCTCGGTAGAGGTGATTTCTGCCTGGAAGGTGAAATGGTTCTTCGCACTCCTGTCTACCTTGCCGATGCCCGGAAGGGTAGGCAGTTTGCTGGCTACCAGGTTGGTGAAGCTCTTGGTGAGGGTAGCGTAATCGTACTCTCCGTTAACATGGATGCTGGCGAACGGGGCTTCGAGGTCGAAATAGCTGTCCTTGCCCTGGTTCTTGGCGCTTACGGTGATGTCATCGAGACTGTAGGTCTTGTCGGCTACCTTCAGTCCCAGGATGGTTGGCAGCAGATGCTGTACATGGGCAGTAGCTGCATACTGCTTGCGCGGAATGGAGTAGGAGCCTTCTACCTGGATGTTGGCGTTAGGGTCGGCGATGGATGCGAGTCCCTCTACCAGTCCCTGCTTATAGCTTCCGTCTATCTGAATGTTGCGGTAGCTGTACTTGTTGAAATCGAAGCGCGGAATGCTGCCCTTGGCATAGAAATGCTGCTTGTTGCCGTGAGCCGAAAGCGATGCTGCCAGGATGCCGAACTGCCCGTTGTCGAGGATTCGGCCCAGGTTGATGCCCTGGGTGTTGATGCTAGCCTTGAGCTCGGAGCCAGCCTTTTCGGCCTTGATGGCTACTTCGCCCACGCCGGTCTTCAGCTGGCCGCGGGTGCCTGCCTTCTTGCCAGCACCATATACTTCACCTATATAATATATGTCGCCCAGGCGCAGCACTTCTTTCGGAATGCTGATGCGTTTGCCCAGATTTCTGGAAACCTCTCCGATGCCATCGCCTGATATCTTGAGGGCTGAGATGTTTGCCTTCCAGCGCAGAAGGCGGTCCCAATCGCTCACACGGCCGTTAGCCCTGAGCAGCAGACTGCCGCTCTGTGTCTTGAATTCGAGGTTATGGATGCGGGCAGATGTGCTGGTGCCCGAAAACTGGAGATGAAGCTGCAGGGCATCCTTGAACTTGCGGAGTTCAGGCACGAAGCAGGCAATATCGGCAAGCGTGATGACGGATGGCTTGATGCCGCCCTGAAACTGGAGTGTAGGCTTTACGATATGCTTGTTCTCGATGCGGTAGGTAGCGCGCAGGTCATCAAACTGCAATTGCGAATGAGGGAACTCGATGCTGAAGTCTCTGAGCAGGGCTTGCTGCTGGTCGGCATCGAGTTTGAATCTCAGATTCCTGAGTTGAAGTCCTGATTTATCTTTTAGCGCTATCTTCTTGACAGCCAGATGGATATCCTTGTCGGTGAGATGGCCCAGAATAATGTGGGCAGAGAGGTCGGTGATGCCCAGATGCTGCGGCGAAAAGACGCCCGGCTTAGGCGCAATATCGCGCTGGTTGTAGGCAACGGCACCATGCCGGATAATCAGGCTTCCGATGTGCAGGTCGAGCGGAGTATGGCGGGTGGTATCTTTCGAAGCCAGCGAATCGAGCACGAACTGGATGTTCATCGGGCTCTTGGCATCCTGCTTGTAGATGTTGGCATTGAGCCCGAAGAGCTGGGCAGATGAAACCGAAATCTTGCCATCTTTCAAAGGCAGGAAATCGAGCTTTGCCGATACGCGCGAAGCACAGATCATGCTGTCGCCCTTCTGGTCGAGCATCATCACGTCATCTATGATAATGCGGTTGAAGAAGCCCAGGTTCACCTTTCCGATACTTACCTGAGTGCCGAATTTCTGAGCCAGCGCACCGGCTACTTCAGAGCCGATGAAGGCCTGTACTGGTGGCACGTGCAACAGTACGACAAGCAAGAAATAGACAGCAGCCAGCGTCCATATAATGCTATTGATGATATGTTTTAAATGTTTCAGAGTTGCTTTCTCTAGTTTACAAAAATGTTACTAATTTGAATTTTGCGACAAAATTACTGAAAAATCGGCATAAAATCGAATAATTCACACAATTTTTCTTTTTTATATCACTTTTTTTCACTATTTTTGCAGCACGTTAGAAGTTTCAGCATAGAAGTAGATAAAATATATGTTTTATGGCAGATGGCCAGTATAGCGTCTTGATGAGGGCGCTGACGCATATATCTTGAAGTGATTAATAAGTTTATATTTAATATTTTTTAATGTAGTTATGGCAAATGTAATTAAGTTACGTAAAGGCTTGGACATTAACCTTACGGGTAAGGCTTCCAAGGATGTAACGCTCCAGGTGGCTCAGGCTGGCGAGTATGCGCTGGTTCCTGCGGCTTTCGTGGGTGTGACTCCTAAGGTAGTGGTACGCGAGGGTGATCATGTCAATGCCGGAGATGCCTTGTTTGTGAACAAGGCTTGCCCGGAGGTGAAGTTTGCCTCGCCAGTGAGCGGAGAAGTAACCGCCATTGAGAGAGGTGAGCGCCGAAAGGTGCTCTGCGTGAAGGTGAAGGCCGACGCAGTACAGACCTCTACGGATTTTGGTAAGAAAAACGTTGATGCGTTAGACGGTGAGGCTGTCAAGCAGGCGCTGCTTGAGGCTGGTCTCTTCGGATACATCAACCAGTTGCCTTATGCTGTGTCCACAACTCCCGACACCAAGCCTAAGGCAATTTTCGTTTCTGCCCTCCGCGACATGCCGCTCGCAGCCGACTTTGAGGTAGAACTCGAAGGCAACGAAGAGGCTTTCCAGACGGGTTTGACAGCCTTGAGCAAGATTGCGAAAACTTATCTTGGTGTTGGCGTTGACCAGCACAGCAATGCGCTCGGCGAGGCTAAGAACGTAGAACTCAATGTATTCGACGGTCCTTGCCCGGCAGGTAATGTAGGCGTACAGGTGAACAACATCGACCCGGTTAACAAGGGCGAGGTGGTTTGGACAGTAGATCCGGCATCGGTTATCTTCTTCGGAAGACTCTTCCTGACAGGTAAGGTTGATTTGCACAAGACTGTAGCTGTGGCTGGTAGTGAAATCAAGACTCCTGGCTATGCTGAAGTATTGGTAGGTACACCTTTAAGCAGTTTTGTAACCAATCAGCTGAAAGCTACTGACCATGTGCGACTTATCAATGGTAATCCTCTTACCGGTGTAAAGACAACCACAGAAGATTTCGTAGGTGGTCATACATCAGAGATTACAGCCATCCCAGAGGGTGATGACAACGACGAGATGCTGGGTTGGATTCTTCCACGTACAGATCAGTTCTCTACATCGCGTTCATATCTCTCCTGGCTCTTCGGCAAGAAGAAGGAGTATAATCTCGATGCCCGCGTGAAGGGTGGCGAGCGCCACATGATCATGAGCGGCGAGTATGACAAGGTGCTCCCGATGGACATCTATGGTGAGTATCTCATCAAGGCAATCATCACCGGCGATATCGACAAGCAGGAGCAGCTCGGTATCTACGAGGTAAGTCCTGAAGATTTTGCTGTGGCTGAGTTCGTGGATTCATCTAAGCTCGAATTGCAGAAGATTGTACGCGAGGGCTTGAATACCCTGCGCAAGGAGAACGCTTAGTTTTAGTTCTATTAATTATTTAAATAATGAGTGCATTAAGAAATTATCTCAATAAGATAAAGCCTAACTTCCAGAAGGGAGGTAAGCTGCATGCCTTCGAGAGCGTGTTTGACGGTTTTGAGAGCTTCCTGTACGTGCCTAATACGACAGCGAAGAGCGGAGCCAGCATCCACGATTCCATCGACTCGAAGCGCATCATGAGCTTTGTGGTAATCGCCCTGATTCCTGCTTTGCTCTTCGGTATGTATAATGTGGGATACCAGAATTTCAAGGCTGCAGGTACACTGGATGCTGCCAGCTTCATCGAGGTCTTCGGCTTCGGATTCCTGGCTGTCCTCCCTAAGTTGCTGGTTAGCTACATCGTGGGTCTCGGCATCGAGTTTGCCTGGGCTCAGTGGAAGCACGAGGAAATCCAGGAGGGTTACCTCGTAAGCGGTATCATCATCCCATTGATCATTCCTATCTCTACACCGCTGTGGATGCTCGCCCTGGCGTGCGCCTTCGCAGTCATCTTCTGCAAGGAGATCTTCGGTGGTACCGGTATGAACATCTTCAATGTGGCTGTGGGTGCCCGTATGTTCCTCTTCTTCTCATATCCACTGGCTATGAGTGGTGATAAGGTCTGGGTGGCTAAGGATGCTATCTTCGGTCTGGGTAACACCCTGCCTGATGGCTTCACAGCTGCTACTCCTCTCGGTCAGCTGGCTCAGGGCAGTATGCCTTCAGCTAGTCTCTGCGATTCTATCATCGGTTTCATTCCTGGCTGTATCGGTGAGACTTCAGTCATCGCCATCGCCATCGGTGCCATCATCCTTCTCTGGACAGGCATCGCATCATGGAAGACCATGGGCTCAGTATTCGCAGGCGGCATCGTGATGGCGCTTATCTTCCAGGCTCTCGGCATGACACCTATCGCCTGGTATGAGCACATCGTTCTCGGTGGTTTCTGCTTCGGAGCCGTATTCATGGCTACCGACCCTGTAACCTCTGCCCGTACTGAGAAGGGTAAGTACTTCTACGGATTCTTCATCGGTGCCATCGCCGTTATCGTACGTGTGATGAACCCAGGTTATCCAGAGGGTATGATGCTCGCTATCTTCTTCGGCAACATGTTTGCTCCACTCATCGACTACTGTGTAGTTCAGAGCAACATCTCTCGCCGTGCTAAACGTGCTATTAAATAATGTAGGAGGAATGTAGATATGAAGACAAATTCAAATAGCTATACTATTATCTATTCGGTTATCATCGTGGTAATCGTGGCATTCCTGCTCGCGTTCGTGTCTTCTTCGCTGAAGGCAACACAGGATGCCAACGTGGCTCTTGATACTCAGAAGCAGATTCTGAACTCGCTGAACCTGCGCGACCTTGACAACGCTACTGCGGCTGCCAAATATAAAGAGGTGGTGAAGGACGAGAAGGAGAAAGACGGCATGAAGTATTACGAGTGCGAGATTGATGGTCAGAAGAAGACCGTTTACTCTGTAAAGGGTAGAGGTCTCTGGGGCGGCATTTCAGGCTTCATCGCCGTGGATGCTGACAACAACACCATCTATGGCGTATATTTCAACCACGAAGGCGAGACAGCCGGACTCGGTGCTGAAATCAAGGACAACTTGAAGTGGCAGCAGAAGTTCCAGGGCAAGAAGATTCACAAGGATGGAGTAGAGGGCATCGCTCTGGGCGTAGAGAAAGACGCTCCTGCCAGCGACCCTAACAATGTGGATGCCGTTACCGGTGCTACATTGACATCCAACGGTGTGGATGCCATGCTCAAGGAAGGTCTTGCTAAATTCATTAAATAATTAAGTGAAATTATGGCATTATTTAGTAAACAAAATAAGGAGGCATTCATCAAGCCACTGAACGGCGACAACCCTATCCTCGTCCAGGTGCTTGGTATCTGTAGTGCCCTGGCTGTTACTTCCCAGCTGAAGCCAGCCATTGTGATGGGACTTGCCGTTACTATCATCACGGCATTCTCTAACGTGATTATTTCCATCATCCGCAACACCATCCCTCAGCGCATCCGTATCATCGTCCAGCTGGTGGTAGTTGCTGCCCTGGTTACCATCGTGAGCCAGGTGCTGAAGGCTTTTGCCTACGACGTGAGCGTACAGCTCTCTGTGTACGTAGGTCTGATCATCACCAACTGTATCCTGATGGGTCGCTTGGAGGCGTTCGCCATGATGAACAAGCCTTGGCCTTCATTCCTCGATGGTATAGGTAATGGTTTGGGTTACGCCCTTATCCTCGTGATTATGGGTGCTGTTCGTGAGCTCCTGGGCCGCGGCTCATTGCTCGGTTTCCAGCTGATTCCAGAGGGAGCTTACGACTTTGGATATGTTAACAACGGTATGATGACCATGCCAGCCATGGCATTGATTCTCGTTGGATGTGTAATCTGGGTACATCGTGCCTATATTTATAAGGAGGAGAAGTAAGATGGAGCACGCAATAAGTTTGTTTTTCCGTTCGATTTTCGTCGATAACATGATCTTCGCCTACTTCCTGGGTATGTGTTCATACTTGGCAGTATCCAAGAACGTGAAGACCTCTTTGGGCTTGGGCTTGGCAGTAACCTTCGTGTTGCTCATCACCGTGCCTGTAGATTACCTGTTGCAGACCAAGGTGCTCAGCGCCGATGGAATCCTGGGTGTTGACCTCACTTACCTGAGCTTCATCCTCTTCATCGCCGTCATCGCCGGTATCGTGCAGCTGGTCGAGATGATTGTAGAGAAGTTCTCACCATCGCTCTATGCAGCCTTGGGTATCTTCCTGCCATTGATTGCCGTAAACTGTGCCATCATGGGTGCATCGCTCTTCATGCAGCAGCGCATCCTGATGGAGCCTACCAATACTCAGGCTATCACCTCTGTATGGGATAGCATCGTTTATGCCGTAGGTTCCGGTCTGGGTTGGACTCTCGCCATCGTGCTGATGGGAGCCATCCGCGAGAAGATGCAGTATTGCGACGTGCCAAAGCCATTGCAGGGACTCGGCATCACATTTATCACAGTAGGCCTCATGGCAATGGCTATGCTTTGCTTCTCAGGCTTGAAAATCTAAAATAGGAGGACTATAGATATGGGTAATACATCATTTATATTGGCTAGTATCGGAGTTTTCCTCGTGGTGATTCTCCTGCTGGTTATCATCCTGCTCGTGGCTAAGAAGTATCTGAGCCCTAGCGGAAATGTAAATATCGAAATCAATGGCGACAAGACCATCAACGTGCCTCAGGGCAGCAGTTTGATGACTACGCTGAATGAGAACGGCATCTTCCTGCCTTCTGCCTGCGGCGGTAAGGCAAGCTGTGGCCAGTGTAAGGTTCAGGTGCTCGAGGGCGGCGGCGAGATTCTCGATTCAGAGAAGCCTCACTTCACCCGCAAGCAGATTAAGGACCACTGGCGTCTGGGATGCCAGTGCAAGGTGAAGGGCGACCTGAAGATCAAGGTGCCTGAGAGCGTGATGGGCG
>OLFV01002060.1_pt1 | contig 16504 bp, 8 predicted proteins | sample 1605551 | NCBI WGS metagenome assembly OLFV01 (sample SAMEA3888922, study PRJEB22519) | human gut metagenome | biome: human gut; feature: human-associated habitat; material: faeces | place: Denmark | collected 2011
ATCGCGCTGACGCGGTTATTAAATGAAGAATGAAGAATGGCTGACGCCGTTGCGGAAATGGATGCTGGGATTGGTGTATTTTCCCGTTTGTTGGAGGTGGGCGCTTTATGGTTTTGTAAGATACTGATAGTAAATACGTTGCAATATCTATGCTTTTAGCTTGTAATAACTATGCTTTTAGGAGGTAATAACTATGCTTTTACGGGGTAATAACTATGCTTTTAGGAGGTGATAGCTTAGTTATTGGTTTTTGAAATGGATGTTTTGATGATTTTGTTCGATTTTTCCTGGTGAGAAAAGAGATAAAAACGGCTGACTATTGGTGTTGCTTTTCTTGATTATTATGGGCATAAAAAAAGCGGAGAACGGAATTTGCTCTTGGGAAAAGGCGCTTCCTGTTCTTCGCTTTTGGGATTATTTTGATTTAATCTGGGATTATTTCGACTTGCTTTTCTTATGCTTTCGAGGGCTATTTGTTTCCTTTTTGAGGATAGACAACATCACATCGGCGTAGCGACGACCGAGAATGCGATAACCTTCTGCAGTGAAATGGAGCTTGTCGGGACGACCTGGACATCCGAGAGAGGACACTGGATAGGCTGTCGGGATAGTATTCTGAATGGTGTCGATGATGCTGTTATGCAAATAGCAGCAACCGCCATCCTCTTTAGTCATTAGTTCACCGACGAGCAACGGGCAGTCTTCTGCTTTGAGATTCAGCTCTTTTAGCATGCGATTATAGACGAGCTTGACATGTTCGGGCCAGTCTTTCTGACCATTGTCGGTGCAACCTTGATGCAGGAGTATGCCCTTTATGACGCCTACTTTCTGGGCTCGCTTTGCGCATTCCATTAGACGACGCATGGGTTGGTTGTCGTATTCCTTGCAAAAATTCTTAAACCAATCGGCTTGCTTGGAGATATATTCCGCTGTCTTGTCTTCATCATAGAGATTGATGCTGGCACCTCCGACAGCGACATTGATTACTCCTACCTTGATATTCTCTGGCAACTGCTCTACCAGTGTGCGTCCGAAATAGTCGGCAGGCGTCAGTCCGGTCCACTCACGACATAGAGGTGGCACTGCGGCATACCACTGATATTTCTTTCTTCCTATGCCATTCATATCTACGGCAGCCATCATTCGGAAGCGTGGGTTGATATTCTGACGGTCCTGGGTCTCTATCTTTGCATTGCCTTCCATATTCGACTGTCCGAAGCAGAGGTAGATATGGAAATCAGGATCAAACTTCTTTGGTTGGGGAATAATGCCCGGTGCCTTCTCTCCATCGCTGTAGTTCAGGGTTTTGTTCTGCTCATAGAACTTTGAAACATCCTGCGCTCTTGTCACTATTGGGGCGACAAGGGGGAAGAGGGCTGTTAGTAATAGAATTATTTTTTTCATTTGGAATCTTTAAAAAAAATGAAGAATGAGGAATGAAGAATGAAGAATGGCTGGCGCCGATGCGGATTCCTGCTTCATATTCTTGCTTATATCGGGCGGTAATGCGCCCGACACAGGGGCTCTCTTGAATGAAGAATGAGGAATGAAGAATGAAGAATGCTGATTACACTATTCTCCTTGCTGTTGCTCAAATATAAAAAAACGTAACTTTCATTCTACATTCTTCATTCTACAATCTTCATTTTATCATGGTGCTTTTATTTCTTAAAAGCGTACATGACTATGGAATGTGGGGCGAGAGTGACGGTCATCTTCTTCTTTGCCTTCACGGTCTTGACCTCTGGACTTACAGGATGCTTGTCGTAATTATTTTCATCATCGAGGTTACCCTTGATGGTAGTGACCTTCGCCTGTGGCTTAACAGAGAAGCGAGATATGTCGAAAGAGGCTTTTTGAGGCGCATCGGTGTAGTTACACATCTTGACGAATACCTCACGTGTCTTGGAATTATAGATGACAGACTGTCCGAGATGATGGTCGTCCTTCTTCTCAAACTTCACGCAATCACCATAATAATAGTCGCCAGAAGACTGTCCGAAGAGTTGCTGAACATAGTAACTGCACGTGAAGAAAGGCTTCTCATTATCGAAATAGATGAGGTCCGGGTTCCAGTTGGTGTTGTGCTTATAAGCAAAGAGAGGGGCATAGGAAGTCATGCAGACCACATCGCCATTCTTTTCTACGTGCATCAGATAGAGTGCCTCTGCGAGGGCGTCGCCCCACTGATTGCCATGTGTCTTCTCTTGAGTGGAGTATTCTCCGAGATATACCTTGGTCTTGCGGTCGCGAGGATAGTTGTCATACTGTCGTTTCTCAAGGAAAAACGTGCGAGGCTCATAGTAATGCTCGTCGATTATAGGCATATTGAGCTCTTCTGCGAGCTTCCAAGCATTGTCATAATCAGGATTACCTGGGTGAGAGCCAGGACCTGCTGTGCCTATGATAGTGATTTCAGGATGCTTCTCGGTGATAATCTTATACATATACTTGAATCTCTCGGCAAACTCAGGGGTGATTTTCTCCTCATTACCTATGCCAAGATACTTCAGACCGAAAGGCTCTGGATGACCAGCCTCAGCGCGTACCTTGCCCCATTTAGTGGTAGCATCTCCGTTAGCCCACTCTATCAGGTCGAGAGCATCTTGCACCCATTCGTCCATTTCAGACATTGGAACGACCTTCTGCGCCTGTCCTTTCATTCCCCAACCGCCATTGACACCTTGACAACTTACTCCACAAGGGAGGATAGGCACTGGTTGCATATTGAGGTCTTCACAGAGTTGGAAGTATTCATAATAGCCCAAACCCATTGATTGGCAGTAGCCCCAAGTGTTTTTGAGTGCTTTTCGCTGCTCTTTAGGACCTACAGTAGTCTTCCAGCGGTATGTATTCCAGAATCCATCACCACCTCCATGCACTACGCATCCGCCTGGAAAGCGCATGAATTTAGGGTTGAGAGCCTGCAAAGCCTCAACGAGATCCTTGCGAAGTCCGTGTCCTTTGAAGGTATTCTGAGGCATAAGAGAGACCATATCCACATCTATCTCACCTGTTTCAAGGACCAGAATCTGGAGACTTGCATTAGGACAAGCCTCAGAAGCCTTTAGTGTAGCAGAATATTTTTTCCACTCATTGTCCTGCACAGTGAAGGTATGCTCGGCAAGAACCTTCTTGTCCTTGCCTGTAAGAACCACTCGCACAGGCTTGTCGGCTTTGTCGCGATTGCGGAAAAAGACAGAGAAATCATACTTTTCGCCTGCCTTTACGTTCATTCCGTTGTAGCCATTATTGAGAAGTCCTACGCCTGTCCAACCGTCAAAATCATAATAATGACCTACACGCTCGGCATGAATGCGCATATATGTGGGATTGTTGGCATTGAGGGGATTATCTGTAGCGAAATTGATATAGCCGGCAGAGTGACCTGGACGCTGGAAAGTCCAGGCAGTAGCAGGTCCCCATCCGTCGCGCATAGTAGGATTAAACTCGAAAGAACCATTCTGTACGAGTTCGGCATTGAGACCTCCATCGGCAGAATTACTGATGTCTTCGAAGAAGATACCTATGAGTTCGTCACTGATTTTCAGTCCTCCTTTGGGAGCTTTTTGGGCTGAAACGCTGATGCTTAGTCCCATTGCTGCGCATAGGGCTATCGTTTTTAGGGTTGTAATTGGTTTCATTTATTCGTTTTTTTTTACTATTTGGGGTTCTTTTTTAATGAAGAATGAGGAATGAAGAATGAAGAATGGCTTGCGCCTTTGCGTATCCTTGATTCTTATTCTTACTTATATCGGGCGGTAACGCGCCCGACACTGGGGCGGACGCTGGGTAATATCCGATGATGATGGGGCTAATACTGGGGCGGACACTTGGTAATATCCTGTGGTGATGGGGCGGAGATTGGGGATGCCGGGGCGTTATTTCTGGATGTATTTCTTGCCATTCAGGATATACATCTGGCCCTTGCGTACTGCCTTAATCTGCTGTCCCTGAAGATTGTACATCACATTTCTACGGGAGAGAGACACCTCTTCATCTGCTATTTCAGTATCTTCGATGCCAGAAGATTCCTCTGAATAGTCGGAATTATTGGTGAGATAGATGTTCTTGATCTTGATAGGAGTGCCACCTGGACTCCACAATCCGAGGATATAGATATGGGAAGGATCAACAGTTACCTTAGAGTTGTTACTCTTCATGCTTGCCAATGGTACCACGACACGAGTGCTGGAACCTACGGATTTCATGTAAGGGTCGCCCCAATAATTGTTTGCATCAAAGAGTCGGAGAGACCATTGATTGGACACTGGCTTCTCTGCAAGATTGAGCACAAGATACTTATAGCCAGACATATCTAATCCATCAGCAAACTTCCAACCGCCAAATCCATACTGACCAGTAATCAATGTGCGAGTGCCATCAGCATTCTTGACGAGTGTTCCGGTCTCCCAGATGCTCGGACTGAATATAGATGTGGTGCCAGGGAACATGAAAAGACCATCGGAAAGCGTATCTTCAAACTTCCAATCAGGCTTGGCATACTCTGCGAAAGCACGGTAACAGAAGCGTGGACAAGCATCTGGAGACGTGAGAAAGGTATCGCCATCGGGAGCAGAGTCATCATATTGCGCAAGCTTATCGGCGTCGGTGAACAGCATCCAACTGACATTTCCTGTCTTATCCATGATATATCTGAAGTTGGCACCGAAGCCTACACCGCCTAATTCGCCTGTAGTGGCTTTACCCCAAGAACTATCATACTTCTTAGGAGCCCAGTCCATCTCCGTAACAAGGATAGGACGCTCTTTGGCAACATTATCAATACTTGCGCTCCAGCCTGCCTGGAAGTCGGCGTATGTATTGCCTTTGGTCACTACACCCTGCTCTACAGAAGCCACTTCAGAGTCACTGCCGAACCAACCAGGGTAACAATGCACTGCGAAACCTATGTTATCACCCTTGATAGGATACTTGGCATAGCCCTGATAATTCTGTTGCCAGCAGAGACCAGGCACCCATAGGATGTTGTTTGCACCTGTAGAACGAATAGCATCGACGATGGTCTGGAAGTATTTGGTACAGTTTTTCATGCTGCTCTCAGAGTAATGGGTATATTGTCCATCGTCTCCGAGGATGCGGACAGGCTCATTGGCGAGCTCGAACATGATATGCGGATTGTTCTTAACGCTCTTATGATTAGCCACATACTTCCATACCCAGATGAGATATTTCTGATAGTCATCGCCAATCTTTATCTCTTCAGGGCATACTCCTGGTGGGCGCATCACTACATATATGCCTTTACGAATGGCATATTGGGCTACATTGAGGAATACAGCGTCAAAATTCTTCTTGAACATGACGGAGTCGAAGGCAGAGATATCGCTCTCTCCAGTGGTATGTATGCCTTGCTTATTGCTCCAATGAGGATCCATGTGTATGCGAATCCAGTTGACTTTCCATCCCTTTTTAAGCATGGAAGAAATCTGAGTCTTATTCCAATAAGTGCAATTAGAAGCGTTATGCTGAGAGTCCCAGTCCCATTTTACGCTTCCATCGGCATTCTTACACCAAGCATAACCATTGAAATAAGGACTGTAAGTCTGTCCGAAACCATGAAGATTGACAATGCTGTCATTGCCATTCATATCCTTTGCCATGAGGTAACGTCCCTTGATGAAGAGTTCGGGCATACGCATTCCGTCCCAAGCTCTTACATTAAGGACCGCAACAGATGTCAGCATTGTGCAGACAAGTAGGGTTAGAGTAAGTAATTTTCTCATTTATTCTTATATTTTCAGTTACGTTCATTGAGATAGATACCGAGCTGCCATTGCTTCGCTCAGTATCTATTTGCAATATTTATCTATCTGATAAACACCTTCTTCACCTCTACTCCATTCCTGCGTATGATGTTAATACCACGCTGAAGGGATGGAAGTTTTCTGCCATTCTCATCGAATATCTCGCTACCAGCAGGCACTATATCGCCACCAACGGTGATGGAATCGATGGAAGTCTGGGTGGTTTCCTTATTGACACGGCATGACAGGAGCAACATCTCGCCTCCCCACTCGCCTCCATCAGTGTAGAAATTGATGACATAATCGCCTTCTTTAGTCACGGTGAAGGTCATCTCACGCTCTATAGCCGAAGAGAGGTCTGCCGACTTGCTGCCTCCGGCATTAGGAGTAGCAGTGTAATACTGTGACTCCTTGAGCGTAGAACCGCTGGAAGTGAGTATCTGTGCCTTATATTTTGGAGTGCCTTTCCATGCCGCCATAGCGTATGTCAGCTTGTAATTGCCTGGCATCAAGTGGAGTTTATGGTCGGTCTGCTTACCGTAATTGTAAGCCATTCCGCGCCAATACGTACCTTTATAATATGTACCTGAAAAGCCGACGAAGGTTCTTGGACCAGATCCGTAGGAGTTAGGATACTCCTGCACGCTTGTAGAATTTATCTCCGAGCGCCAGCCTTCCGGGAATGTTCCTTCGAGAACATTGCTGAAATCCATCTTATAAACGATGGTATTATCCACATATATCGGCTCAAGAGTGACGATATCATCAGGCATATAGAATGAGAAAGTGCCGTCAGCATTCTCCTTGAGGTCTATCTTGCCGTGGATGATGTTCCATCCCTTGAGGGTATAACCTTCGGCAGGATTGGCTGAAATGGTAACATATTGACCCTCAAAGGCTGACTCCACGCTCGCTATCGGTGAACCATGCTCGGACGGCTTGATAGTGATGTCGAATTTTTCCAACTCTTCATCGGCTGGAGAGAAGATTACCTGATCGACCATCATGTCGATACCTGCGGTATTCAGGAGGTAGAACTTATTCTCACCTGCATTCAGTGTGGCTGTGATAGTGTCCTTACGCCATACGTTGCTTTCGGTCTTGAGGAACTTTACCCTTTGTGCCGCATTGTCATTGATGCGTATTCTGACGTAATCATCTTTGTGAGTGTTAGAGTAACGCACTGCTATTCTGTACTCTCCGCCCTTCTTTACCTTGAAGACTTTTCTCAGAGCACCAGCAGTATTCGTACCCATTACCACGAAACCATTGCCCGACTGACCGCGCACCCATCTATAACTGGAATAATATGGCGTCTGAACCATACTCTGCACACCACAATTATCCATATCTTCTGCTTCGATAATGAGCGTGCCGTAGTAGTCCTCTGGCTGAACAGGGCGAGGCAATGCGACATTTCCTACATAGTCTGTCTGGCGATTTGTCTCCGCTCCCTGACACTCTATCTTGACATCTACAGGACCATTATGACTGACAACGAGGGTGTAGATACCCTTTGCAGCATCCCAGGAAGGAGTCACTGTGGCGGAAGCCTCAACGCGTTTTGTCCATGAAAGTTTTGGTTCGGCAGTGACACCATTGATTACTATCTTGTCCTCCACATTCTTTACGGTGTCCGAACGGAAGTTGTTCATATAGAAACAGATGCTGTCTGCGTATTCTTTCACTAAGGCACTGCTCAGTTTTCCCCATGTGAGATCCATGCTCTTACAGGTGTTGTAGAGCAATGGCACATTGGCAGAAGCGGTGGTTTTCTTGTTAAGATATGTGTAAGGAGTATAGGTGACAAGCTGGTTGCGGTAGCGAGAGACAAACATATCGCCTGTGCTCACCTCTGGATAAACCTGATTAAACTTGCTGATCTTTACGCTTTGCGAAGGCCAAACGCTGTTGCGCTGTGACTTCTTCACCTTTGTTTCGATGCCCATTGACAAGTCAGTGAGGCATGGAGTCATAGGTATTGTGCCGTAACGACCGGTCTTTTTGAGGTACCAGTAGTTGTTCATCCACTGTCCATTGTCCTTATTGAATGGGTCGGACTGCTTATAGATGCCGTCATAGAGGTCGCCCCATGTGGCATACTTATCTTCATCGCTGCCAGACTTTACGTCATTGACGATGATTATCTTAGTTTTGTCGATAACTTCCTGCTGGGTAGGGATATACATAGTGCCGTCAATCACTTTGCGCCACATATCCAGCCAGACATTGCGGAAGCCAGGGAAGGTGCCCCAACGACGCACTTTATATGTCTTTGTGCCATCTTTTACTGTACCATCTGACAGATTTTGGAAGTCTTCAGTCCAGATAAGTTCCGGTCCATCCCATACTGCTCCACCGTTCTGGCAGGTCTGTTCCATCACTGCGCCTATGCCGGCAGCATTAGGATACTTACATTTGCCATTGCCCACAAGAGCCTCTGTGGCTCCATTCCATCCGCAGTTGTCGTAGCGAACGCCGTAATTGTGAGTCAATCCTGCTGCAAACGGGCCGAAACTGACGCTCTCATTGTTGTAGAAACATGAGGAAGTGGTGTATTTATATAGCCAGATTATTGCCTCTGGATAGTCTTTACATGCCTGAAGAAGGTCGGCATTGCGCTTCATCATGCCCACTGGATTGAGATGATGTGACCATATATTGCCACAGAAACTTACGGTAAGGAAACCTCCGTACTTATGATGCATAGGTATGAGTTCGGCAAAAAGCTGGATGCGGTCAACATCTGAGGCAGAGAAAAGGTCGCCCGGCTCATTGAATCCCCAAAACTGCTCTGCGAAATTCCATCCTAAGAAGTTGGGATATTTCTTGAAGAAATACTCGAAAGTCTCAAGATCATTGTCATGGATATGTGTATGTCCGCCACTGGCAGGCTGCAAAGTAAACCACATATTGTTCATCTGGCACACTGTTGCCCATGACTTATATGTAGGAATAGCATTCTGCGGACGCTGGTGGATATTGAGTTCGGTATCGTATGCGCATGACAATGAGAGATTCATCACCACGTATGGCTTTATGTCATCAGGAATAAGGTCGATAATCTTTTGCGGATCAGCCTGATTCCACACGTCAACATGGACGAGCCACATAGGATGTTGCGAATCGACAGGACGGCGTTGCTGGGCTGAAGCCAACGATGCTGTCAGCATTAATATTATGAATAACAAAGAGTATTTCAGGTTCTTCATTGCTATGACTTTTTTTATTGTAATGTAATATCTATGCTTTTGCAATGTAATATCTATGTTATTAGGAGGTAATATCTATGCTTTTACAATGCAATATCTATGCTTTTACAATGCAATAGTTTTGGCATTGCATCGCAAAAGCTTAGATATACGATATAAAAGCCTATATATCAAATATTTAGCCCTCTACTTTCAAGTGCTATTTTCTCAAGCTTTCCTTGCCTCCCAGATATTGTTGCTGGTAGCCTCCGAAATCTATTATCACCTTTTCGAGGACTATGCGTGGATCGTCAGGAGTGAAAGTGAGAGTATATGTGCCGTCAGCTGACGAACCGAGAGGCAATTCTACGGTCTTTTCCACTATGCGACGAGCGATAGTAGGATAATATACATCATAGATATTCTCTGGGCTTTCATTCAAATCCTTATTGAAATTGACAGTCGCCGGCTTTCCTCCATTGAGAGAAACAGAGTATGTCATTCCGCCTTTATTGAGGTAATCGAGGGTGGATTTGGTGATGATATGCACCTTTGCACGCACTGCATCGCGGGTTTTATGCTCGTAGCGGAAGCGGTAGGTGAGCGAACCTTCATCGCTCTTGCGGGTCATTCCGCTCAGAGTACGTCCCATAAATGGTATCTCCATCCATTCACCGGTGGCGGAATTGTAATGCGCTGCCTCAATGGAAACATAGCCTCGACCATCTTCTTCAAAGATATTCTGCACGTCATTGGCACGATATACCTTAGGCTGAGTGTCCTTCTTGAAGGCATCATTCCATGATGTATATCCGATATGCTTCTGTATCATCATGCCATTCCATTTGCCTCCTGCTATCTCCTTATTATATATAGTCATGAGTTCGCCATCACGCTGGAATGCTTTCTCGCATTTTTCTGCCCATTCATCCATAGCGGCATCACCCTTTTGATGCAGAGCATGATTCATGGCTTGGGCGTAATACATCTGGTGAAGGGTGGACATGAGCTGCACCGGGAAGAGCACTGACTGGAAATAAGCATCCCTTGCAGTGGCAGGAATACGGTTATATTGGCAGAGAGCATCTATCTCCAGCGACTTATATTGTTCCACTACTTCCTCCCATTCGGATCCTCCGCCCATCTTTCCTGATGGCTGAAGGGAATAAGTCTTGGCGTCAAGCATCTCTGGAGTGCATCGTCCGTTATACTTACAGAGAAGATTGAAGATGCGTGCAGCCTCGTCAGACTCTTTCTCTCCCACTATGTCTGCAAAGAAACTGCGCACGTGTGGCATTATGCCGACATTGGTATCAGCCTTCATTCTGAGGTCATCATTCACTCCACTCCATGCAAGGTCGAGGAATAGCTGTATAGGGTACTCCATCGGTTTGAGGTCGCCTACATTGAGAATCCACAGTTTGTCAATACCATTATTATATGCCAAAGCGAGTTGTTCCCACATATTCTGCACTGGAGTGACATTCAGGAGTTTGCTGTTGCGTGGTGCTCCGACGTAATCAACGTGGTAATAGAGTCCCCATCCGCCCTTACGCTGGCGCTCCTTCACGGTAGGCACACGGCGAACATTGCCCCAGTTGTCATCACAAAGGAGAATAGTGATGTCATCAGGCACTCTCATGCCGTCGTCATAATAGTCCTGCACCTCTTTATATAGTGCCCACATCTGCGGCACTTGGTTTGCTTTCTTGCCACGAGCCTTACTGATAAGCTTGCGCTGATTGGCAATGACGCTCTCCAGAAGTTTGACATTACGCTCCTCACTCATAGCCATGTCACCATCGCCACGCATTCCTATGGTCACGATATCCTCGGTATTCTTGTTGCGTTCCACGCCTCCATACCAGAAACGGTCAAGGTTTTCCTTGTTAGTAGCGTAGTCCCATTTGCCTCCTTGCTCCTTGCGGCTCTTGAGATCCTGGGTATCTGCGTTAGGATTGTCAGAGTGTCCATGCCATTCTTTCTGCGAGCGGCACATCGGTTCGTGATGGCTTGTGCCTATCATAATGCCCATTTCATCGGCTGTTTTGCCATTTAATGGGTCGTCAGCATAGAATGCCCAGCCCCACATTGCAGGCCAAATATAGTTGCCTTTCAAGCGAAGAAGAAGTTCGAAGACCTTCTCGTAGAACTTATGTCCACCGTATTCGGTGCCGAATGTGTTCTTCACCCATGTGGTAAGGCATGGTGCTTCATCATTGAGGAATATGCCACGATAGCGCACTGCTGGCTCTCCATCGGTGAAAACGCCATTGTTTACGTAGATATCCTTATGCTTTGCCACTGGCACATCCATCCAATAATACCATGGAGAGACACCTATCTGGCGACTCAATTCATATATTCCATATATCGTACCACGGCGATCGCTGCCTGCAATGACGAGTTTGCCATCGACAATGGTGATAATGTATTTCTCAATCTTACCCTTCAGCAGGCGTGCATCTATCTTTCCTTGCTTCGCAAGCTGGTCAATCAGAGCGCTGGAGCCAAGAGTTCCGACGATGATATTACTGCTTTCAGCGGCTGATGTCATAGTAACCTTTGCGCCATTGACTGCTTTGAAGTCATTACAAAGGTTTTTCAGCGCGAGTTTCACGCCGATATTATCATTGTCGCTGACAGCAATCAGCATCGAAGAGTTCTGAGAACATAGTCTGACATCGCCCTTGTCAAATGTGACAAACTGGTCCGCCGCCACGATATTACTAAATGAGAGGAACGATATTGCCATTCCGGCAAGGATTGTTTTCAAACGAATCATTAGGTATAGTTTCTATTTTAAAAAATTAGTTATTATTCATTTGCAAAATTAAGAAGATTACGTGTAATTCATATTACAAATAATACCATACTCTTTCATTATTGTTTCAATTATGAGACAGAAAGGCTAAAAATCGCGAAAACACCGATGAAATGGAGGAAAATAAAAGGAATGGAATATCAATAAAGAATTCTGATTACCTACTTAACATAAAAAGAAACTGGCTACCTGAGCCTTTCGACTCAAGTAGCCAGCTATTATCCTACGTCCCTTCTATCGAGGGAGAGGAGAGAATTATCGTTACTTTACCACTACCTTTGTGATCTTGGCGTAGCCATTAGCCCACTTCTCCACCTTGATAGCAACGCCCTTAGGAGCTGAAGTCTGACGACCGTCGAGATCATAGAATACTACTGATACTGGTTCACCTTCTGGTGCAACCTCTGCATTCTCGATTCCGGAAGCCACTTCATCACCAAGAACCTTGGCTGCAGCGGCGTAATCAAAGTCTGATGCCTTACCGACCATCACGAGCTTAGCATTATCTACCCTACCGAAACAAGCATTTGTCATCTTGGCACCGATAGAAATAGAACCATAGTTACCATCGATTGTAGGAACAACATTCTCAAATTCGAGTGGAGTATTATCATCACGTTTGTATTCTCCATTCTCATTAGGAGCTAAATTCTTCTGCTCTCCACCTACTACAGCATAGCATTCTGGGAGTTTGTCGTCAGATACCTTGTCTGAAGCGATCAGGATTGAAGCCTTATAGTTAGCCACTGGAATGTTGTTGACGAGCTGTTCTACAGTATAGCCATTTGTGCCCCAAGGAGAACATACAGCGCAATCATAGTATGGTTCTGTCTCTGTAGCGCCCTTCTGACCCCATGATGTATCCCAGAGAGACTGGATGCTACCACTCTCCAACGAGAGTTTCCAACCTGGGAAGTCCTCTGTAGTAGAAGGTGCATTACCCTTACCTGCTGGGATGACGGTGGTATTATAGAAGTTAGCGTTCTGAATCAAGAAGGAAGCATCGATGGTTTCTTCGGTTTCTTCTGCCAGATCTTCATCGAATACCGTGAAATTATAGCCGTCAGCAATCTTCTTATAGAGTTTTGCAGCATAGAGAGTCTTCAGTTGCTTCACGAGTACCTGATCGTCAGAGACAACATTTCCGCAAGCAAGAACTACAGGATGATTATTCATTTCTGGGTCGAGTGATACGATAGCAGCTGAGAGATCAGTAATCTGCTTAGTAATAAGAGGAACGCAATTCTTTACCATATTAGAGATAAGAGCGCCCTTATTGCCCATCAAGTCCACTGCAGCCTGGAGTGCATCATCATCCATTGCTACATAGTCCACATCCTTATAGTCATTATAAGCCTGCTCTACTACAGGATACTGCTCAAGAGCTTCAAACTTAGTTCCCTTGGCATCATTCAAACCTTGGGTAATAGACTCAAGACAAGTAGGATACTTATCAATGTTTCCACGACGCTTGGCAGACTTCTTCACCATAGCATCAATCTTTTCAAAGGCATCTGTATATTCTGCAACAGTGTGGAAATCAGGATTTGTATATTCTGCAATCATTGACTCAAGAGCATCACGTGTGGTTCCTGCATACTTATCATTTGCCTTTGCAGTCTCCAGTTCTTCCTTGGCAGGAGCAAGATTCTTATTCATCAATGTAGCATAAGTGACAGCAAGTGACGATGTTGTCTCTACAGTAACATTACCTACGCAGCACTCTCCACCAGCAGTAAACTTAAGTATATACTTGCCTGCCTTAGGTGCATTCCAAAGGAACTGTATCTTCTTAGCATCTGCAGAAGAGTCTCCACCACTGCCACAATGTTCCTTTACCTCATCCTTACGTGTATAAACAGGTGTGCCTTTGATGCCATCTTCCTGATTATATACATCGAGCTGGATAGAGCAAGGAGAATCAGATGCCTTCCAAGCAATGATATGATAAGTCAACTGATACTTCGCATTCTTGAGATCCAGTGTCTGTTCTGGCACATCTCCTGCTACAGTACCACCATGGTCTGTCTGGAGAAGGTATTCTCCGTATGTGGCATAAGCATTATGTGCGAGATAGATAGCAGCGCCATTCATGCCCTTGTTTCCCATTGTCTTGACACGAGGACCACCGCCACCGGTCCAGTCATCACCGCCCCAGTTACAGTTTGCACCAGGATCACGCATATTACCATTATCACGATAGATCTTCCAACCAGTACCATGAGCAGGAGCCTTATCATTGCCAGCAGATATAAAGTCGCCCTTTGCTACTACTTCTGACTCTGCCTTATCGCCTTCTGTCTCTGTAACTTTATAGAAGTCGAAACCTCCTACGCACATTCCATTAAATCCTGTAGTGATAAGATTATACCTTACACGATACTGTCCACCATTTGAGGTGAAGCGAAGAGCGCAGTTTTCAAATTTGAAGCCGTCGTTATTAAGGGCTCCTTCTGCCTTTACGGAAGGAGTAAACTGAGATGTTGCTACTACTTCGTCTGAGCTATTGAGTACATCTACCTGAATATTTGATGGACTTGACCAGTGAGCAAGGAACGAACGAATTTCTGTATCGCCTGCAGGAATTTCTACTAATGGTGATATTACAGCGCCATTTAGAGCACCTTCTTCAAGGTTTTGGCCATTAGCACGGGTATAGATACCCTTTCCCTGAGGAGCTTTTGAATCAAAGACGCGACCACCTGTTCCGTAAGTATTTTCAGATGTGCGCTCTTCACCATCTGAATAGACTGTCCATCCTTCTGGTATTCCGCCAGCATTAGCTTCTGGGAAGGTGCAAGAACCTTCTAAAGTATAGACAGTTTCGGAAACTTGAACCTTACCTACCTCGAATGTCAGCATTGCATTCTGGCTATTTGTAGTACCCTTGGATGTAACCACATCAGAGAGTGTTACTGAATAAGAACCCTTGGTAAAGTTACCATTTTCTGATACGAATGTAAGGGTTTTAGTAAACTCTGGTATTCCTTCCTTGAGCTTAAGGACAGTTCCATCTGAGAGTGTAGCCACAGGTCCATCATTTATATCATTCTTTCCTGAGTATACTTCCTTATCGAATGTGAAAGTAACCTCGGAGATTCCTTCGAGTCCGAACGAGCCATCAAGCGGTGTTGTGGCAACGCACTGAGCCTCACCATATATCCATGAAGTGATGTCGCCTTCCTCATTGAAGGTATCTTTAAACTCTGCCTTCTCGGTAAAGTTGAGCACATTGCCAGTGATAGCTTCGCCTTCTGCATACTGAAGACCGCCTTCTGCTGGGTTTGTGAATGAAACTTCCACTTCTCCTTCTTCTGCAGCCTCAGCGAGGAAGATGTAAAGATAACCATCGGAACGCGCTTCTACTGACTCTACCTCTACTTCACTGCCACCTACTTTCACGCTTACGCAATCATTTGGCAACACATAGTAGCCCATAGTGCCTGCAAGGGTCTTTGCATTTGTAGCATAACCGAGGTCAACACGGATTACATCACCATTATATATAATACCTGCGATGTTAGCTTCTACGAGATCCACCTCATCGAGATAATAGTCGCCAGGATTGAATACATTGAATGTAGCGAAGTACTGAGCCTTATTTGCCTCTGCATACTCTTCCTTATCAGAACACTGTTCTTCATACTTTGCATCCTGATTTGCCTTGTCTGCAAAGTAATACATGAGATTATATGTCTCATACTCATCAGGATTAAAGTAAGAGACCTCTCTATACTGATCCTTATCACCAGCTCCGAGGATTGAGATATCAGCGTTTTCTACGCCCTGCATGAGTCCTACCTTCATCTTCGACTTTACGTCTTTCTCTCCATCATTAAATGTATTGGAACCCTTGAAACGGAAAGAGAGACGATAACTCTTACCTGCCTCAAGTGGAAGGTTGCGGAATTTCACTGCGCGACGCCAAAAACTGTTGGCATTAGGTGCGTCTGTAGAGTTGAAGAAATTAAAGCAGTTGCCTTCTGCGCCGCCTTCTGCGATTGACCAGTCATCGCCTTCTTCCTTGTTGATCTGCTCATAATAGCCAACATCGGTAGGCTGCTTGGTCTGCGCTGCCTCAAAACTTTCATGGAACACTGGCACCTGTGCTTGTGCTACAAGACCGCAGGAGAGCATTGCTCCAAGGCTAAGTAGATTTTTGAACTTCATAATTAATCAAGTTTAGTTTAGTATTATTGATTTCTTTCTTATTTGTCTTTGGGAATTATTACATTCTCTTTTATCGTTCTTAAATTCTGTTTGCAAAATTATACTATTTATATTACAAACAGTTTCGCATTTGCGTCAGCAACTTTTTCCTATGTAACATATTGCGTTTTTTTCGTTGAAATGGTACAAAAATAAAGTATTTTGGAATTGTAAATGTATTGATAATTCAAAAAAAACAGTACCTTTGCATCAGCTTTCATAAAAAGATTTAGGTTAGCAGTATTAAAATTTATGATCAGTAGTTAGTTAGTTAGTAGCTTACATCCAGCAGAGACAATAGCGATTGTCATCTGTTGGATGTTATTTTTTTTGGTTGTTTCTCCTATTTTTATTACTTTTGCAGGACAAACCAACAACTCCTAATTATGAAACTCAAATTCTTCTGCTGCTTAATGTCATTGTTTTCTGCCTCTTTATGCAGTGCAAAGGACGACGTGACATTCAATGAATGGCATGACCTTCAGGTGAATGAACTGAACAAACTCACCGTA
>OLFV01002061.1_pt1 | contig 16482 bp, 16 predicted proteins | sample 1605551 | NCBI WGS metagenome assembly OLFV01 (sample SAMEA3888922, study PRJEB22519) | human gut metagenome | biome: human gut; feature: human-associated habitat; material: faeces | place: Denmark | collected 2011
ATTTTATAGATTAATTTTAGTTGTTTTATATTTGCTGAGTTGATGATTTTATGTAATTCATCAATTAATATTTCTTTATTTTGTTCATGATTTATATCAATTAAATTTGTTAATGGTATATTTAATGCGATTGAAATTTTGGATAAATTATTAATTGAGATATTTGCATTACCTCTTTCGACTTCACCTAAATATTTTCCATTTAATCCAGTAAGTTCACCTAATTTATCTTGTGATAAATGTTGTGTTATACGTAACTCTTTGATTCTATTGCCTAATAATTTCAAATCCATGTCATAACCTCTCAAAAAATTAAAAGATATGAGGAGAATTATGACCTTGAAACCATATATAAATGTTGACATTGTAAAAATAACCATTTATATATGGTAAATAATTTTTTAACTTATCAGTAGGGGAAGTATTTATGAGACGGTTGTTATGTTTGGTTGTAGTGATTTTGTTAATGTCTTCAGTGAGTTATGGTGCAGAAGGGCAAATGGGTGTTTATGTTGCACCTAAATTTGTATATGGTTTAACACAAATGAGAAATGTAAATCATAATTCATTGCAAGAAGAAGTTCCTTATGGTTGGATTTTTACAAATTATCATATAGGAAATGATACTGATAATGCATTTGGAGGTTCATTTGCAATAGGTTATGATTTTAATAAACAATATAATATCCCTATAAGAACAGAACTTGAATATTCACTGTTTTCAAAAGTAAAATCAGAAAGACATTATCCATTAGGTTATTCTATACCTGGAGAGATGTTGACAGATGATCAAACATATAAAATTCAATCATTATTTTTGAATATGTATTGGGATATTGAGAATAAGACAAGGTTTACACCGTATATAGGTGGTGGAATTGGTGTTGGATTTATAAAAACTGGATTTGGTAGACATCATTATAATATAGATTTGTCATCTCCTGTTTATGAAGAGGAGGATAGATATAGGGATTTAGGAAAGAGAACAGAGACTAATTTTATATGGAATTTAGGTGTAGGTGTTGGTTATGAAGTTAATGATAATTGGGTGGTAGATTTGGGTTATAAATTTGTAAATTTTGGTTCTATTACTACTGCAACTCATGTTACATCAGATTCCTTTACTACAACAAAAACTGATCATTTGTATCAACATCAATTTTCACTTGGTATCAGATATACATTTTAATGTTATTCGGTGACATCAGGTTTAATTTTTTTATAAAGTCAATATAGACTTATGTCTTTAACAAAAAGTGACCTCTAGATGACTCCAGAGGTCACTTTATTAACTTTATAATTTTATTTAAGGAGGAGTACTATGAATCTTTATCTTGTAACATTTTTTTGTCATAGTTATATTAAATATAATCCTGTAATTAGAGATAGAATTATAAAATTATTTCCTGATTGTAAAAAATTATCTAATAATGTTTTTTTAATTTATGGAGAAAGTTCTTCATTAATTCAAAATAAAATATATAGTGATGAATCATTAAAAAAACATATTCCAATTGACAATGATTTTCTTATTGTAAATAAAATTGATATAGATTTCTCTATATCAGAAAATAGAAGTGATGTTAAAGAATTAATCGATACAATGATACTTATTTAATAATTCAAGTAAATCTTCCATAAAATCTTCATTTTTACACCTACAAACATTCTTTGGGAATGGGATATATATTCCATTCTCAAAAATGTTTAATATACCATTATCTATAAATTCCTTTTCCATTTTTAATTCTCCTTTTTTATCTTTATTATATACAAAACAAATTATTACAGTAAACTTTACTCTACAAAACTGGAATTAAAGGTCTATCAGCAAATGTCCTATACCTCATCAAACACACTATATCAACTACACCTTCAATTATATCAACCCCCATCTTTTTTATATTATTCCATACAATATAATTGTTCAAATATTTCGTTGATACACCATTAAATTTCCTAATAAACCCCTTTAATCCATTGTGATACGCATTTATATGATTCAAATGATATATACCATTTTTATATCGACCTGATTTTATTATAACATGTTTATATTCATGTTCTTTTACAAAATCCTTATACGATTTTTCTCCATCACTACAAATAATTGAATTACCATCTATTTTACCACCAAATACTTTATTCAATTTGTCTTTAGTTATCTTACCTAAATTACTTATAACCCCATATACATTTTTATTTCTATCTATACCACAAGATACACACACTTTTTCTTTTGATACCCCACGAACATTTGTCCCTCCACCACGTCTCCTTGCAGGTCTTGATAAATGTCGTGAACCTTTATATGATATTGGAAAAAATGTCTCATCAACCTCTATAACACCCGACAACTTAATATCATTAAACCTTTTCGATAATACATCCAATATCTTATGCCGCCATACAAATGCAGTTGTAATTGAAATATTACAAATTTTTGCACTTTTCCTAATGGTAAATTCATTTATCATACATTCAATATATTTTTCCCAAATGTCAAACGATTTCTTGGAACACATAAAAACTGAATTTGTAATTTCATTAAATATTTGACCACAATTCTTACACCTAAATCTTTGATGACCATTTTTAAAACCATATTTTACAATATTCTCCACACACCCACACCGTGGACAATACAACCCATTCTTAAACCTCTTCTCCAATAAATTAGTATGTTGTTTTGCATTTGTATTCTTGAGTAGGTTGATAAGTTCTTTTTTCTCGTCTTTTGTGAGGGATAAAAGAATATCACGAAGTTCGTACATATTCATTTAATAGATCCTCCTCGATTTGTTCCATTAAATGAATAATACCACGAACTTAGACCCATGTAAACCCTTTCTTAGAACATAGCATTATAATATATTGAAATAAATATATAAATAAGGATAAGTCCTTAAGCATATTTCTGTTGACGGCACAAGACTGTTTCGTTTGGTAACATACGCAAAAGGTCAGCGAGTAAATTTTACACAGGAGCAGTATGCTTCGGATGGGGAGGCATGCGGAGCGGCGCTCCCGGATTTCAGGTCGGACAGGGCATGGAAGTGCAGGTTTCCTTCTTGCGGGATCTGAAAGCGGGAATACAGTTTGCTCCTCATGATTCAGATTTTGGGTGCTGTTGTGCAGAAGCGCAGGGCAGGGCGGAGACTTATCCCCGCTCTCCTTATCCGCAGGCGCTGCGCGCTGACGATCATGGTGTCGCCGCAATTGACTTGCGGCGTCAGGCTCCGGTGGAGGCGTGAAATCTGCGAGCCGGAACACAGGAGCTTGCCGGCAGACAGTTTCCGACGCGAAACGCTCTAAAACTGTGGAGTGCCGCTCAACGGAGATGCTGTTCCCCTCTCTGCATATCCTGTCCTTATGCTCCGCCCGGGGAAAGAGAGGAGGACTCTTTGCGGACTGCGGAACTGTGAACGGGATGAGTCAGCGGTGTTTGAGCGTTCAATCTTTTTACAAAAATGTCATATCTGCTGATGAAGCGGCGTTCCTGTTTCTGAATTTTTATTGTACTTTCAGCGCGTTTCAGATTTAATTTACATTTTGCTCCATTCATTTTTGACAATATGCGAGAACTCGTTATAACAGAAGCGTCGTGGCCCGGACGGGCCGTTCACGAGTCGTTTTTTTTTCCTTACAAGGAGGGAAAGAAAGGTGAAACGTTTTCTTGCAGCCATGTGTCTGGGCGCGATGGCCTTTGCCACCCAGGCTTCCGCCGCGGAGCCTGCCAAAATTCATATCGGCATCTGCACCGGCACGGTTTCCCAGTCTGAGGACGACCTGCGCGGGGCCGAAGCCCTGATCAAGAAGTACGGCGATGTCGCCAACGGCGGGATGATCAAGCACATCACCTATCCCGACAACTTCATGACCGAAATGGAAACCACCATTTCCCAGATCGTGTCCTTTGCCGATGATCCCGACATGAAGGCCGTCATCGTGAACCAGGGCATCCCCGGCACCACGGCCGCCTTCCAGCGTATCCGCGAGAAACGCCCGGACATCATGCTCTTCTGCGGCGAAGCCCATGAGGACCCGAACGTCATCGAAAGCGCGGCGGATCTCGCCATCAATGCCGACAACATCCAGCGCGGCTATCTGATCATCGCCGCCGCCAAGAAGCTCGGCGTGACCGACTTCGTGCATATTTCCTTCCCCCGCCACATGAGCTACGAGCTGCTTTCCCGCCGCCGCAACATCATGGAAGCTGCCTGCAAGGACCTCGGCATCAACTTCCATTTCATGAGCGCACCCGACCCCACTTCCGACGTCGGTGTGGCCGGTGCCCAGCAGTATATTCTGGAACAGGTTCCCCAGTGGCTTGACAGACTCGGTCCCAAGACCGCATTCTTCTGCACCAATGACGCCCATACCGAGCCTCTGCTCAAGCGTCTTACCGAAGACAAGGGCGGCTACTTCATTGAAGCTGACCTGCCTTCTCCCCTCATGGGGTATCCCGGCGCCCTGGGCATTGATCTTGCCGACGTGTCCGGCGATTTCCCGGCCATCCTGAAGCGGGTGGAAGATACCGTCGTTTCCAAGGGGGCGGCCGGACGTATGGGCACCTGGACCTATTCCTACGGCTTTACCAACTCCCTCGGTCTGGGAGAACTGGCCATCAAGTATGCCAAGGAAGGCGTGACCGGCGGACGCAGCTTCAGAAGGGCCTTCAAGCTGGAAGATCTTTTCAACGCCTATAATGCCGCTACCCCCGGCTCAACCTGGAGCGGCGGCTACTATGTGGACATCGCCACGGGCAAGGAAAAGAAGAACCATGTGCTGGTCTTTGAAGACCTGTATATCTTCGGCAAGGGCTACATGCACATGACCGAAGTTGAAGTTCCCGAAAAGTACAAGAAAATCAAGTAAATAGTCTTTCAGGCGGGAAGGCCGGAGCCTTCCCGCCTTTTTTTACGGGCGCTCTCTGCCGGGGCGGCCGGAAGTGCTTTTGCCGTTTGCCGCTTTTTATGCTAGGCTGAACGCCTGCCCCGTGCCGGACCGGACGGGGAAGGCGCTGAACAGGTCTCCGCAGTATGGAATATGTTGTTATGTGATGAAAGGCGCGCGGAGACATATCAACTTGTCCAATACAAAAGGGTTCCCATGGGCGCAGAAGAACCGTTGCTCCGCGTGGAAGGAGTCGGCAAGGCTTATTTTTCCAACCGGGTGCTGAAAAACGTCAATTTTACCCTCGGCAAAGGGCGCATTCTCGGCCTGGTGGGTGAAAACGGAGCGGGCAAATCCACCCTGATGAACATTCTTTTCGGCATGCGCGTCATTCAGGAGACGGGCGGCTATGAAGGAAAGATTCTGATTGACGGCTCCGAGGTCAGTTTCCGCAGTCCGATGGACGCCCTGAAGGCGGGTATCGGCATGGTGCATCAGGAATTTTCCCTGATTCCCGGTTTTTCCGTTGCGGAAAACATCGTTCTCAACCGCGAGACGCTGGTGTACAATCCTCTGGTGGAAGCCTTCGGCGACCGGCTGACCACGCTGGATCGCGCGGCCATGACCCGCCGCGCCGACGAGGCCATCTCAAAGCTGAATATCGAGCTTGACAGCTCCACTCTCATTTCCGAGCTGCCCGTCGGCTACAAGCAGTTTACGGAAATTGCCCGGGAAATAGACAAGAAAGGAACCCGGCTTCTGGTGCTGGACGAACCTACTGCCGTGCTTACCGAAAGCGAGGCGGAAATTCTGCTTGATTCCATGCGCCGTCTGGCCCGGCACGGCATTTCCATCATTTTCATTTCGCATCGTCTTCAGGAAGTGATGAGCGTATGCGATGACATCGTCATCCTGCGGGACGGCGAGGTCGTGCTTCAGACAACTCCGGCGGAAACCAGCGTGAGACAGATTGCCGGAGCCATGGTGGGGCGCAGGATCGACAGAGGGGAAAGTGAAGGGCGTGAAGAGCGCGCGCCCGGCAAGCCCGTCATGGAGATTGAAAATCTGTGGGTGGATATGCCCGGCGAAACCGTGCGCAATGTCAGCCTGACCGTTTACGAGGGCGAGATCCTCGGCATCGGCGGCATGGCCGGTCAGGGCAAGCTGGGCATCGCCAACGGAATCATGGGGCTGCATCCCGCCGGAGGCAGCGTGAGTTTCGAGGGCAGGGCCATTGAACTGAACAATCCGGAATCTCCCCTTGCCGCCGGAATTTCCGCCGTTTCCGAGGACCGGCGCGGCGTGGGCCTGCTGCTGGAGGAATCCATTGCCTGGAATATCATTTTTACCTCGCTCCAGATGCAGGGCCGTTTTCTCCGCCAGTTCGGCCCGGTGAAAATCCGTGATGAAGAGGGCATTGCCGAGTGCGCCCGCAAGTATATCCGCGATCTTGAAATCAAGTGCACGAGCGAAAGGCAGCATGTGCAGGAGCTTTCCGGCGGCAATCAGCAGAAGGTCTGTCTGGCCAAGGCATTTGAAACCCGTCCCAAGCTGCTGTTCGTGGCCGAGCCCACGCGCGGCATCGACGTGGGCGCGAAGAGAGTGGTGCTGGATACGCTCAAACGCTACAACCGCGAACACGGCATGACCATTGTGGTTATTTCCTCCGAACTGGAGGAACTGCGCTCGGTCTGTGACCGTATCGCCATCATCGACAAGGGCGCCGTGGCGGGCATTCTGCCCGCGGCCACTCCGTCCGAAGCCTTCGGTTATCTGCTTATGGGGGCCGGAGCGGCGGAGGCCGAAAAGGCCGCGGCGGATAACTCCAACGGCATGGAGGCGGCAAACGCATGAACCGCGTCAGAAAATTCATCGAGGAAGCCGGCTGGCCCCGCATTCTTATTGCGGTCTTTCTGGTCGCGCTGTTTATTACCGCGCCCTTTGTGGGCGTGCCCGTGGATGCGGCGCTCAGCGACACGCTGGTGCGTTTCGGCATGAACGGCGTGCTGGTGCTGGCCATGGTTCCCATGGTGCAGTCCGGCTGCGGACTCAACTTCGGTCTGCCTCTCGGCATCATCGCCGGGCTGCTCGGCGCGGTCACCAGCGTGGAACTGGAGGCGAAGGGAATTCCCGGCGTACTTGCGGCCATGCTCATCGCCACGCCCATCGCCGTGCTGCTGGGCTGGTGTTACGGGCTGCTGCTGAACAAGGTCAAGGGTGAGGAAATGATGATTGCCACCTATGTGGGATTCTCTTCCGTGGCCTTCATGTGCATCATGTGGCTGGTGCTGCCCTATTCCAGTTCCAACATGGTATGGGGATACGCGGGCAAGGGGCTGCGCACCACGGTTTCCGTGGAGGAATTCTGGCAGAAGGCGATCAGTGATATCGGGGCGTTCAATATCGGGGATGCCTTCTACTTCCCGACCGGGATGTTTCTGTTCCTTCTGCTGCTGTGCGGCCTGATGTGGATATTCATGCGCACGCGCACCGGCACGGCCATGACGACAGTGGGGTCCAACCCCGAGTACGCCAAGGCCAGCGGCGTGAACATAAACCGCATGCGTACGCTTTCGGTCATCCTTTCCACCTGGCTGGGCGCGCTGGGCATTATCGTGTATGAACAGAGCTTCGGCTTCATTCAGCTTTACATGGGACCGTTCATGATGGCCTTTCCGGCCGTGGCCGCGCTGCTCATCGGCGGCGCGTCGGTCAAGAAGGCTTCCATCGTCAACGTGGTTGTGGGCACCTTTCTGTTCCAGGGCATTCTGACGATGACTCCTTCCGTCATCAACAGCATGCTCCAGACCGACATGTCCGAAGTTATCCGCATCATCGTGTCCAATGGCATGATTCTCTACGCTCTGACCCGCGTGACGAAGGTGAGATCATGAAAAGAATGACCGGCGGCGAAGCCGTCAGACTCTTCTGCGTCCGGAATGCCGTACCCATCGTCTTCCTGTTGGTAAGCGCCATCGGCATCTATTATTCCCAGTTTACCGCCGAGTATCTGATTCAGGAAATGCTGACCAGACTTGCGCGCAACGCCTTTCTCGTTCTTTCCCTGCTCATCCCGATCATGGCGGGCATGGGCCTGAATTTCGGCATGGTCCTCGGGGCCATGGCAGGGCAGATCGGTCTGATTTTCATCAGCGACTGGAATGTCTCCGGTCTGTACGGCATGACCCTGGCCGCGCTTATTGCCACGCCTCTGGCCATTCTGTTCGGCTGGATGTGCGGAGCAGTGCTGAACAAGGCGCGGGGCCGGGAAATGGTCACTTCCTATATTCTCGGCTTTTTCATGAACGGCGTGTATCAGCTGGCGGTGCTGTACGGCTTCGGCAGCGTGGTGCCCATTCTCAATCCCGAACTGGTGCTTTCGCGCGGGTACGGCATCCGCAACGTGACCAATCTGGACGGCATCCGCAACACTCTGGACAATGCCATCCCGCTGGACATCATGGGCATCCATATTCCTCTGGCCACCTTCCTGGTCATCGGCGTGTTCTGTCTGTTCATCGTGTGGTTCCGCCGCACCAAACTCGGTCAGGACATGCGGGCCACCGGGCAGGATCTGGGCGTGGCGCATGCGGCGGGCATTCCCGTCATGCGTACCCGCATCATTTCCATTGTCATTTCCACCGTGCTCGCGGCCTACGGACAGATCATCTTTCTCCAGAACGTCGGTACGCTCAACACCTACAACAGCCATGAACAGGCGGGCGTGTTCGCCATTGCCTCCCTGCTGGTGGGCGGGGCCACAGTGGCCCGGGCATCCATTCTCAACGTGTTCACGGGCGTTCTGCTTTTCCATCTGATGTTCGTGGTTTCTCCCATGGCGGGCAAGTATCTGGTGGGTGACGCGCAGATCGGCGAGTATTTCCGCGTGTTCGTCTGCTATGCAATCATTTCTCTCGCGCTGGTGCTGCATGCCTGGCGCCGGCATGCCGACAAGGTGCGCGCCCGCGCCGCCCTGCGCGGTGAATCGGGAGGTGCCGCATGAGCCAGCTTCCCACTCCGGTCAGCCGCAGGCGCATCATCCTCAAGCATGTGCTGGTCAATGTCGTTCTGGTGGTTCTGCTCGTGCTCCTGGGGGCGTGGTGCTACTCGGAGGGCAAGACGTACAAGATTACCCTGGGCAATTCCGCCTTCACCGGCAGGGACGGGCTTGAATATCCCGCTCTGGAAGCTGTGGAGGTGTTCATAGACAGGGAGGAGCCGGTCTTTCTTCTGGAGGATGACAGCGCCTCCGGCAAGGCCATGGGCAAGAAGCATACCATGGAGATCAGGCTGCTGGATGAGAATGACAAGCCCATCGAGAGCCGCAGGATTCAGTTCACTATCGCCGAACTGGGCGAAGAGCTGGAAATAAACGTCGCGGAGTTCTGGCTGCGCGCGAAATAGCGCAAGAACGGCGCTCCGTGAACGGAGCGCCGTTCTTGCGATCTTGCGGACATTTTCAAATGCTCCGTTGAAGCGGGGAGCCGAGATTGCCCCGGACCTCTGGAGGAGCGGGCATCAGCGGGCTTTGATGCCGACCGAATGGCGGCCCCGCAGGGCCGTGCCCCATGCCCGTTGCCGGGCAGAGCGAGGCGTACGGGCATCGAGAGCGGCAAAGCCGCGCGAGGCGAAGCGTTGCCAGCCGTTGCCCGGGGGGGGCTTTCACCCGCGGCAGCGAATGCCGCCGCTGAAACCGGGGCAGGTGAACGACCTCCGATTGCTGTATCAGCCAGGAGCGTCAGCACAACCTTTTCAGGAAGGGCATGCGTTACTTCAGCGGACATTCCAGCTGGAAATAGTCGTCGATCAGGCGATGCAGCAGGCGGGCTTTTTCATTGTCCGCCAGGGTATAATGTATTTCCTTCCCCTCCCGGCGGGAACGGAGCAGACCGTGCAGTCTGAGGGTTTTCAGATGATGGGACACCGCCGCCGGGCTCATGCCCACGGCGGCGGCGATGTCGCACACGCATTCCTCGCAGTGACAGAGCAGCCACAGAATACGCAGGCGCGATCCGTCCCCTATCTGCTGAAAGGTGGCAGCCGCATCCGCAAAGGCATCCGGAGAGGGCATGCGCTCCAGAACTCCCTGCGTGGGCTGCCCGTGATCGTGCGGGATGAGGGTGGTGCTCATATCGTTTTTTCCTGCACGGCGGATTCAGTTCCAGACATGGCGGATATAGGGCTGAATGACGGCAAGCGTCTTTTCCGGCGGCAGATCCACAGTTGCGCCGGCAGCGTTCCTGTGTCCGCCTCCGCCGAACTGCGCGGCAACCTTGCGCACATCGTCCGCGCCGCTGGAACGCAGACTGACCCTGGTCATGATCCGGCCGTCCTTTTCCACTTCGCGCAACAAAAGAGCCACGCGCACGCCCTTTATCCTGCGCAGTTGCTCCACAAAGCCTTCAGCGTCTTCCCTAAGCGCGCCGTACTCATCCGGCAGAGAGCGGCTGATCAGCGCCACGCCGAGCCTGCCGCCGTCGAGGATACGGGCGTCGCTCATCAGGCGTCCCCACAGACGCAGTTTGCCTTCCGACCAGTTGTTGTCCAGCCTGGCGCGGATGCCGGCGATGTCCAGTCCGCCTTCCAGCAGGCGGGCCGCCATGCGCAGGGTGGAAGGCCGGGTATTGCCGTAGGCGAAGGAACCGGTGTCGGACACCAGCGCCACATACACGGCCTCTGCCAGAGCGCCTTCCAGCGGCAGTTCCAGCGCTTCGGCGAGATGTCCGATCATTTCACCCGTGGCGGGCATGGCGGGGTCAACCCAGTTCGCGGCGCTGCCGTATTCCGGGTTGCCCGGGTGATGGTCGATATTCACCACCGGAACTTCGCGCAGCAGCCCCTGGATGCCTTCGCCCAGACGCGCGGCGTCGCCGCTGTCCAGCGCGACGACCAGCCCCGGCTTGCCGGGCAGGGCCGAGATGTCCCGCAGCACGGGGCTGGGAAGACGCAGCCAGCCCAGATAGTCTGGAAAGCCGGTTTCGTTGTACAGCAGCACCTCCTTGCCCAGCGTGCGGAGCGTCCAGCCCAGCGCCGCGCTGGCGCCGGCGGCATCGCCGTCGGGGTTGGCGTGGGCCGCGATCAGAACGCGGTCGTGGCTCTTCAGCGCCGCAAGCAGAGTTTCCGGCACAGTGACGGTTGAATCTCGCATACAAGCTCCTCGCGCGGGAAATTCCCGCGGCATGTTCATGTTCAGTCCGCCTCCATCATTTCCAGATCGCTCCACGTCATTTCCTCTGTGCAGACCGCCTCCATCATGGCCAGACATTTGTCCATGCGGGACTGGAGATGCCGTTCGCTGTTGCTGATGGAAACAACCTTGAGGCGCAGGCGGACAAGGGAATCTTCCGTGCCCGCTTCGGCTATGGCCACGTTGAAGGTATTGCGCACCTTCTGCTTGAGACTGTTGGCCACACGCCGTTTCCCCTTGAGGGAATCGTTGCCGTATAGGGCGTATTCCACCGTCAGCACGCCGATGATCATGGGCACGGGGAGCCTCCGGAATCAGGAACGATAGTCCGCGTTCAGGGATACATAGGCATGGGAAAGGTCGGAGGCAAGCAGGCGGGCCGCGCCCGGGCCGTCGCCAAGGCTGATGTCCAGCGTCACGTCCGTGCCGTCCAGCGGTTCCCGCAGCAGCGCGTCAAAGTCTTCCGTGGTGGGGCGGCCATCGTGGAAGAGCGTCACTCCGCACAGGGTCACGCGCAGCCTGCCCGGATCGAAGGTTGCTCCCGAGCGCCCGGCGGCGGCCACAATGCGGCCCCAGTTCGGATCCCTGCCGAACATGGCGGTTTTCACCAGTTGGGAATGCCCCACGGTTCGGGCTACCCGTTCGGCGTCGGCGTCACTGGCCGCGCCGGTCACGCTGATGTGCATGACCTTGGTTGCCCCTTCGCCGTCCTTGACCAGCATGTAGGCCAGATCCCCGAGAATGTCGGTCAGCGCCTCTTCCAGCAGGGGCAGTTCCCCTTCCGTTACCCTGATGCCGGACGCACCGTTGGCCAGCCCGAACAGGGAATCATTGGTGGAGGTGTCACCGTCTACGGAAACGCGGTTGAAGGTGGCATCGGCCGCGCGGCGGAACATGCTGCGCCAGGCGGCGGCATCCACATCGGCATCGCACAGAACCAGGGAAATCATGGTTGCCATATTGGGGCAGATCATGCCCGCCCCCTTGGCCACCCCGGCCAGACGCACCGTGCCGCCGTCCAGGGCAAGCTCGGCTTCCGCCAGCTTGGGGAAGGCGTCCGTGGTCATGATAGCCCGGGCGAAGCGTTCCAGATCCGCATGTCCGAGCGATGCCGCGAGATCCGGCATGGCCGCGCGCCACTTGTCCATATCCATCAACGCGCCGATGACTCCGGTGGAGGCGGGCAAAAGGGAACCGGCGTCCACTCCGGCGGCCTTTGCCGCCATATCCAGCGTTTCGCGGCAGTGGGCAAGACCTTCCTCTCCGGTACAGGCATTGGCCTGGCCGGAATTAATCAGAATCCCGCGTATCCCTTCGGGCGCGCGGGCGAGATTCTCCTGCGCGACCAGCACGGGCGCGGCCCGGAACAGGTTGGTGGTGAACACGCCGGCGGCCGCGGCAGGCCGTTCGCTGATCACCAGTGCCAGATCGTCACGGGTTTTGCCCTTGCCGCGAAAATCCGCCGCAGCGGCGGCCAGTCTGAACCCCTGGGGAAGCGCCATAATTCACCTCGAAAAAAAAGCTGCGTCAGAGCAGAAAGCGAGAGTTCCCGGTGGGGAGCGGACTGCTCCGCGCTCGTCTCTTTTCCTGCCACACTTGTCCGTCCCGCGCAAGAAAGGCCACGATTCGCCCCGGGCGGACAGGAGAAGAGGACATGCCTGCCGCATAACGTCCGTGCAGGACGCGCAGGGCATCGGAATACGGGCATTTCCGGCCGCATTGCGCGAGGGGAAACAACCTGATATATTAACCGCTTCACTTTCACACTCTTACACGCAGCGGGGTCGTCCGGGCCTCCTCCGCATATTGTCATGAAAAGCAAATCCGAAGATTCCAGGTCGTCCATAGTCGACTTCATCGAGGCGCTGGCCGTCGCGCTGATACTCGCGCTCGCCATCAGGGCCTTTCTGTTTCAGGCATTTACCATTCCCTCCGGCTCCATGCTGAACACCATCCAGATTGGTGACTATCTGCTGGTGAACAAGTTCCTTTACGGGGTGAAGATTCCGTTCACGGACAAATACCTGTTCCGGGGCAGGGACCCGCAGCGCGGGGATATTATAGTCTTCAAGTTCCCCGGCGATGAAAGCGTGGACTACATCAAGCGTATCGTGGGCGTGCCCGGCGACGTGATTGAAGTGAAGAACAAGCAGTTGTACCGCAACGGCGAACCCGTGCAGGAGAGCTACATCCGTCATACGCACCCGGATTTCATCGGGCGCCTGGACAATATCGGGCCGGTCACCGTGCCGGAGGATGAATATTTCGTGATGGGCGACAACCGCGACAATTCCGAAGATTCCCGCGCCTGGGGCACCGTGAAGCGGGAAAAGATCCACGGCAAGGCCTGGCGCATCTACTGGTCGTGGGAGAAGGGCAGCGGCCCGCGCTGGAGCAGGCTCGGGCATCTGGTGGAGTAAATCAGAGTTCCGCGGCGCAGAGCGGCAGGCCCGGAAAACCGTGTTTTCCTGACCTGTTGCATGGAAGAGAAGTCAGAAAACATTGCAGCATGGAGTGCTGCGCATCGAATTCCGGGCCTCCCTTTTTCCTTCCGCTCTCCCGGCGGGGACAAGGGAGGCCGCGTTATCTGAGGCGCGGGGCATTGCGTATCGTTCTATTGAACACAACAACATTCGATGCCCAATCTATTGCGAGCCGGCAATCCCGCTTTCTCCGTCAAACAGCCTCTTTTCAAGCTCGCGTGAAAAATGATCCAGCCCCGCGCCAGTGAGAGCCGAAACCGGCAGAGCGTCCGGAAAGGCAGCCAGCAGCGCGGCGCGGGTATCCGCGTCCGCAGCGTCCCACTTGTTGAGTATCAGCAGACGGGGAATGCCGGAAAGATCAAGGTCGGCCAGAATGCTTTCCACAGATTCCATCTGACGGTCAAATTCAGGGTGGGAGGCGTCCGCCACATGCAGCAGCAGAGAGGCGGATTCCAGTTCCTCCAGCGTGGCGCGAAAGGCTTCCACAAGTTCTTTCGGCAGATTGCGGATGAATCCCACGGTATCGGCCAGCACCAGCTCGCGTTCCCTTGGAAAGCGCAGACGGCGGGTGGTAGGGTCCAGCGTGGCGAAGAGCCTGTTTTCCGAAAGAACGTCCGAGCGGGTCAGCGCGTTGAGCAGGGTGGATTTGCCCGCGTTGGTATAACCCACCAGCGCGGCTGCGGGCAGACCCTGGCGTTCGCGGCGGGCGCGGGTGTTGGCCCGCTGACGGCGCAGATTGTCCAGTTCCTTGCGGATGCGGGTCATGCGCTCCCGGATGCGGCGGCGGTCTGTTTCCAGTTTTGTTTCACCGGGACCGCGTCCGCCTATGCCGCCCATGAGACGGTCCATGGCCCGGCTTTTGCCCGCGTTGCGCCCGGCCAGACGCGGCAGGGTGTACTTGAGCTGGGCCAGTTCCACCTGGAGCTTGCCCGCCCGCGTGGTGGCGTGCTGGGCGAAAATGTCGAGGATGAGCTGGGTGCGGTCCAGTACCTTGCGTTCGGTGAGTTCCGTAAGGTTGTGCAGTTGGGCGGGGGCCAGCTCGCCGTCAAACACCACCAGGGATGCCTGACCGCGCAGGGCGAGCACTTCCAGCTCGGCCAGCTTGGTCTGGCCGAGTATCTGGCGCGGGTTGACTCCGGCCACGCGCTGGATCAGCCGCCCTGTCACTTCCACTCCGGCGGTGCGGGCCAGTTCGGCCAGCTCGTCGAGAAAGGCTTCCTGCACCGGACGCGGCGCGGACGAAACGGATACCAGCACTGCGCGGGTGCCGCCGGACGCCGTGCTTGCGCCGTCGCGCAGACGGCTCCATTCTTCTTCCAGAGCTTCGGCTTCGGCGGCGAAGTCGGTTTCCACCCGATCCCACGGCACAAGGGGAGCCACGCGGCAGGCGTCTTCCGAGGAACCCGCCTCCGCTCCGTCTTCCAGACCGGCAGGCAGCAGATGGGCACTCTGGAAACGCTGGGGCGCGCCGAACTCATCCACGGTCAGCACACCGATGCCGTCCAGCCGCAGAAAGAGGAGATCCATGAGGTCTTCATGGGAAAGCCCGTCCGGCGTGAGGTGGGTGTGCAGCAGGCGCAGGCCGCGCAGACGGCCTGCCCCGGTGCGGGCGCGGGGAAGTTCGGGGATGAGGATGGATGAGGCATCACCCACGATGATGAGTTCAACCCGGCCCTGCCGGTCGATAATCAGACCAATCTGCCGGGAAAGCAGACGGGAAAGCGCGGCCAGCTCGCGGGCCTGCTCCGCGCTGTATCCGCCTGCGGGAGAATAGCGGCGCTGGCCCAGACGGGTCAGCGCCTTCATTTCACTCGGTTTGAGGCCGGATGTGCGGCCTTCCACTTTGGCGGCGATGGCGGAACCCCTATGCGCTGAGGTAGCTGGAGATCATGGCGTCGTAGCGCGAGGTGGCCGCAAAGGTCAGGGCCGCCATGCGTTTGCGGAAGGCGAGATCCACGCCGCCTGTTTCAATCCGGGCACGGGCCTCGTCATAGTACCTGGGGTCGGACACCACGAGGATGCTGTGGAAGTTCTTGGCCGAGGCGCGCAGCAGGCAGGGGCCGCCGATATCGATTTCCTCCACCATGTCGCGGAGCGGGAGTTTTTTTTCCAGTGCGGAGGCGAAGTCGTAAAGATTCACGCACACCAGATCAAAAGGTGTGATGTCGTGTTCCTTCAGCGTGGCGAGGTGTTCGGGCTTGTCCTTGTCGGCCAGGATGCCGCCGTGAATTTTGGGGTGCAGCGTCTTGACGCGGCCGCCCAGAATCTCCGGGAAGCCGGTGACGTCGCTCACCGCCGTGACGGGCAGCCCCTGTTCCTTCAGGAATTTCATGGTTCCGCCGGTAGATACCAGTTCCACCCCCCTGTCGTGCAGGAAGCGGGCGAATTCCGCCAGGCCGTCCTTGTGGGTCACGCTCAGGAGCGCGCGCCGGATGGGCAGACGATCCATTCTCTTTCCCCTTTTTCAGCTTGTTTTGCCGCATTCCTGCCAAATTCCGGTGGAAGCGCGGCCGTTTCCCCATTGTGCCAGAGGCGGGGCAGGCTTGCAACGTGATTGTCAGGAGTGCGTTTCTCTGCGCCTTGCGGAGAAAGGAGAAACGCCGCGGCGGGAGAGGACAGGCTCTGCTTCAGGGTTGTGTTGAAAATATCCTTGGAGCGTTTTGCCATTGGAAATATCTGCCAGTCAGGCCCCTGCGTTCCGGCCCGCAGGGTTCACGCCTCCATTGGAGCAGCTTCAGTCTCGCCCTGATCGACTTCGTGGAGCATTTCATAAGCGAAAAGCTCTCGCGCCTGAGGCACCGGCCACCGGCCCACGCGTTGCGGAAGACACCGGTTTGATGTTTCAATCCACAGTCGCCCCATCCGCCGACTGCCTCCGCAGCCGACGGAGAGGGGGCGTGCGGATTGCCCCTCCCT
>OLFV01002062.1_pt1 | contig 16471 bp, 12 predicted proteins | sample 1605551 | NCBI WGS metagenome assembly OLFV01 (sample SAMEA3888922, study PRJEB22519) | human gut metagenome | biome: human gut; feature: human-associated habitat; material: faeces | place: Denmark | collected 2011
GCAAATGCAATGACCTCATCCCCCGGATTCAGCAATGTCTTTAAAATCACATTCAGGCCGCTGGCAGCCCCCACTGTCATCAGAATGTTATTCTGGTGAAGCTGCGTGCCGAAGCGCTTATTCAGCGATTCAGCCACGGCCTGCCTTACGTCCTCATAGCCTGCGTTGCTCATATAACCATGGACAAAGGTGGACTCTTCTTCCTTCAGGATATCACAGATTGCCTGGTTCACCTCCGCCGGTGCCGGCACATTGGGGTTGCCCAGACTGAAATCATACACATTCTCCGCACCGTGGATGGCGGCCAGACGCTTACCCTCCTCAAACATGGCGCGGATGGCGGAATTGTTATTGACCAATGGTTTCATTTTCTCTGATATCATACTTATGTCCTCTCTTTCTCCCTGATGGCGTGTCTTACATTATTTTACATATACTAGGTGGTCCATCTGTTGATATGATTGTAGCTTTATGGGGAAAGATTGTCAATAGGGGGATTTGGTTGTAATGGGGCAGGCCTTTAGGTGTTTCCGTCCGTGAGAGGAATGGGGGCGGGAAGGAGGATGGGGGCTGCGTTTCTCTGCGTCTGCCCTGTTTATAACCAATCCGGAAAAAAGAAAAATGGCATGCCAGGGATATTGGCATACCAAACAATATACAGGACAATATAAAAGGCCGCATTATCTTGATTTCATCCTGATATGCGGCCCTCTGGCTGAGTATTATCTGTGTAAATGTTAATCTAAATACAGGCAACCACTTTCCGATTCCCCAGTATCATCAGCCAGAGATCCTTTTTCTATCCTATGCGGGGAAGAGACAGCGGACGCTCTGGAAATGTAGTGGGTGAGAGGCGGAAACCGCCGCCTCCCGGGCTGCGTTCCCGCCTCTCACGGACGCGGCCCCCAAAGCGCGTCCGCGTACCCTACCCCAACCTATGTATAAACAGCCCGCTCCGCAGCTTCGGCTCAAACCAGGTTGACTTAGGAGGCATGAGAAGCCCTGCATCGGCCACTGCTAACAGCTCCTCTATGGAAGTGGGATACATGGAGAACGCAGCTTCCATATCCTCGGATACCCTGCGCTCCAGCTCCTTTAATCCCCTGATGCCGCCGATGAAATCAATGCGTTTATCCGTCCTGGGATCACCTACCCCAAGAACCGGACCCAAAAGCTGGTCCTGAAGAATGGACACATCCAGTCCCTTCACCGGATCGCTGCTCTGAAACTCCGGCTTCACCCTGAGACAGTACCATCTGCCGCCGAGAAACATGCCGAATGTTCCCTTTTCCCTGGGCCAGAAGGCGTCTGCCCCCGGTTCCCCGCAGCCAGGATCCCCCCATGCAGCCACATCAAACCGCTCAGCCGCAGCAGCCAGGAAATCCTCCTGTCCCAATCCGTTTAAATCCTTTACCACCCGGTTATAGGGCAGTATCTTAAGCTCCTCGTCCGGAAACAGTACGGCCAGGAAATAATTGAAGGGTTCCTTCCCCGTATAATCCGGGTTCTCTTCCCTTCTCTTAAGCCCCACCTTCACAGCGGAGGCAGCCCTGTGGTGGCCGTCTGCAATATAAGTGCCCGGTATGGCTGCAAAAGCAGCCTCCACGGCCCCCACCATGCTTCTGGCGCCAATCATCCACACCCTGTGGCGGATTGCGTCCTCCGACACAAAATCATACAGAGGCGCCTCCTCCTTTACCCTGGCCACCAGGGCCTTAAGCTCCTGATTCTGCCTGTAGGCCAGGAAAATAGGGCCCGTGTGGGCGTTGGTGGCATCCACATGGCGGATACGGTCCAGCTCTTTATCCTCCCTGGTATTCTCATGTTTCTTTACCACGCCGTTCACATAGTCGTCAATGGAACAGCAGGCCACGATACCGGTCTGGCTCCTTCCCTCCATGGTGAGTTCATAGAGGTAATAATTCTCCTCAGGGTCAGTCACATAGACCCCTTCCTCAATCTGACAATCAAGCAGCTCCCTGGCCTTGTCATAGACACGGCTGTCATAGGTATCCACGTCATCCCCAAACTGAGTCTCAGCCCGGTCAATGTTCAGGAAGGAAAGGGGATTGCCCTTAACGGCCTCACAGGCTTCCTTTCTGTTATACACATCATAGGGCAGGGCCGCCACCCGGGCCGCCTTGTCCGCCGCGGGCCTGATACACATAAATGGTTTTACTACTGCCATAGTTTCTCTCCTGTTTATCTAAGGTTACAGTCCGTCCACGGAAACGGGCAGTTACTTAACCACCCGCACCCTCAGCACACCTTTGATGGCCCTGAGCTTCTGAATAGTGGATTCCTCTGCCTTGTGCTCCAAATCCAGCAGCGTGTAGGCATACTTATCCCGGCTCTTATTGGTCATGTCGGAAATGTTCATGCCCTGTTCGGCCAATATAGCTGTAATCTGTCCAATCATGTTGGGAATGTTCATATGAAGCACGGCCACACGGCTCTCTGCCTGGCACATGCCCATGTCGCAGGACGGAAAATTGACGGAGTTTTTAATATTTCCATTCTCCAGGTAATCTGTCAGCTCCTTCACAGCCATCACTGCGCAGTTGTCCTCGGACTCCTTTGTGGAAGCGCCCAGATGGGGAAGCAGGATGACCCTCTCCATGTTTGCAACCTTTGGATTTGGGAAATCGCTGACATAGTAGCGCACCTTTCCTGCATCCAGCGCTTCCGCCATATCATCGTCATTGACCAGGGTATCCCTGGAGAAGTTGAGGATTACCACCCCGTCCTTCATGATAGCCAGTTTTTCTTTGTTGATCATTCCCCTGGTGGAATCCATAAGAGGCACATGGATGGTGATATAATCACATTCCTGGAAAATGATGTCCGCGTTGGTGATATGCTTTACATTCCTGGACAGTCTCCAGGCCGCATTGATGGAAATATACGGGTCGTATCCGTATACCTCCATTCCCAGATGGGTGGCTGTGTTGGCAACCTCCGCCCCGATGGCGCCCAGGCCGATAACTCCCAGCTTCTTGCCCTTAATCTCGCAGCCAGCAAATGCCTTCTTGCTCTTCTCTGTATCCTTGGTGATGTTGTCATCCTCCGCATTGGCCTTGCACCACTCGATACCGCCCACGATATCCCGGGATGCCATGAGCATGCCTGCGATTACCAGCTCCTTTACTCCGTTGGCATTGGCTCCCGGTGTATTAAATACAACGATACCCTTCTGGGCGCAGGAGTCCAGAGGAATATTGTTGACACCTGCTCCCGCACGGCCCACTGCCAGCAGGTTCTCAGGAAGTTCCATATCATGCATGGAAGCGCTGCGCACCAGGACGGCGTCAGCATCAGCTGCCTTGTCTGTCATCTCATATCCGGCCGGAAACAGCTCCGTGCCGCACTTTGCAATGGGGTTCAAGCAATGAATTTTTTTCATAATAATCCAACTCTCCTCTTATATGTCCAAAGACTTTTATTTCCTGTGCTTCTTCTCGAAGTCAGCCATAAATTCCACCAGTTTCCCAACACCCTCCGCAGGCATTGCATTGTAAATGCTGGCGCGCATGCCGCCCACGGTTCTGTGTCCTTTCAGATTCTCAAAGCCCGCTGCCTTTGACTCCTTCACAAACAGGGCGTCCAGTTCCTCGTCCCCGGTCACGAAGGGCACGTTCATCAGCGAGCGGTCCTTCTTAACCACAGTACCCTTAAATAACTGGCTTTCATCCAGGAAATTATAGAGGATCTCAGCCTTCTTTTCGTTGTATTCCTTCATGGCTTCCAGGCCGCCTCTGGCCTTCAGCCACTTAAATACCTTTCCGCACATGTATATGCCGTATGTAGGCGGTGTATTGTACAGTGACTCTGCGTCCGCATGGGTCTTATAACGGAGCATGGTAGGTGTCCCGGGCAGCACATCCTCTGTCACCAGGTCCTCCCTCACAATGACAATGACGGTTCCCGCCGGTCCCACGTTCTTCTGGGCGCCTGCAAAGATCAGGCCGTACTTTGTCACATCCACGGGCTCGGACAGAAAACATGAGGACTGGTCAGCTACCAGAAGCTTTCCCTTTGTGTTGGGAAGAGTCCAGTACTTGGTGCCGTAAATGGTGTTGTTCTCACAGATATACACATAGTCCGCGTCCTCGGAAACAGGCAGGTCGGAGCAGTCCGGAATATAGCTGAAGGTCTTGTCAGCGCTGGACGCAATGGCATTGGCCTTTCCGTAAATGGCGCCTTCCTGATATGCCTTTTTAGCCCACTGTCCGGTAAGGATGTAATCTGCCGCCTTGTTCTTCATCAGGTTCATGGGCACCATGGCAAACTGCTGGGATGCGCCTCCCTGAAGAAACAGTACCTTATAATTATCCGGAATATGTAAAAGATCCCGCAGGTCTGATTCAGCTTCCTTGATGATGGTGTCATAAGCCTTAGATCGATGACTCATCTCCATCACTGACATTCCTGTTCCCCTGTAATCCAGCATCTCTGCCGCGGCTTCTTTCAGGACGTCCTCCGGCAAAACGGCCGGTCCGGCTGAAAAATTGTAAACTCTGCTCATCTTGTTCTCCTCCTTTAAATGGTTGTACTTGCTGCACATATCCTCTTTAATATATATACACAGAGGACTCCTCCATATGCGGAACCCGGCACAATACAATGCCATACCGCATACAGAGAAGTCGCCTGACTGTATACTCCATCGTATATCTGTCCCACCTGTCCCGGCATGCATTCTGTCGCTTTATCGTGCTAATCTGATAACGCAGCCAAGATATTAAAGACTACTATACACTGTTTTTAATTAATTTTCAAGTCTGTATCGTCAAAAGCATCTGCAATGGGCGCTCCCGGTGATACCATGGGGAATACCTTGTCATCGCAGCTGATCTGACAGTCAATGACCACAGGAATGTTTAAGGAGATGGCTTCCCGGAGCACCGGCTCCAGCTCTTCCTTCTGCGTCACACGGTAAGCCCTGGCTCCCATGGCCTCTGCTATCTTCACAAAATCCACAGAATCATTCAGTATGGTCTGGGAATAGCGCTTGCCGTAGAACAGGGTCTGCCACTGGCGTACCATGCCCAGTACATGGTTATTCACGATAACCTCCACCACCGGGATATTATACCGGGTTGCCGTGGCAATCTCGTTCATATTCATGCGGAAGCAGCCGTCGCCTGCAATATTGATAACCGTCTTATCCCTGCATCCCATCTTTGCGCCTATAGCGGCACCCAGGCCGTACCCCATGGTTCCCAGTCCTCCCGAAGTGAGAAGGGTGCGGGGCTGGCGGTACTGGTAGTACTGGGCCGCCCACATCTGGTGCTGTCCCACCTCAGTGACAATGACAGCGTCCCCGCCTGTGACCTCGTTGATGGTCTGGACGATGAAAGGACCTGTCAGCAGGTTCTTATCATAGCGCAGAGGGTACATATCCTTCATACGCTCTATGTGGGCTATCCACTCGTCGTGGTTCACCGGGTCCAGCCTGGCATTCAGCTTGCGCAGGATGACCTTCACGTCCCCGATGATGCTGGCGTCCACCTTAATATTCTTGTTAATCTCTGCCGGGTCAATGTCCAGCTGGAGAATCTTTGCATTCTTCGCAAATTTGGACGCATTGCCGGTCACACGGTCGCTGAACCTGGCGCCCACCACAATCAGCAGGTCGGCTTCGGTTATGCCGAAGTTGGAGGTTTTGGTGCCGTGCATGCCCACCATACCCGTGTACAGCTCGTCAGCCCCGTCAAAGGCACCCTTTCCCATAAGACTGTCCGCTACCGGCGCCTGAATCTTATGGGCAAATGCCCTCAGCTCATCGGACGCATTGGACAGCACAGCGCCGCCGCCCACAAAGATAAACGGCTTTGACGCTTTGCGGATCATCTCTACGGCCCGGTCCATGTCCTGCTCTGTAATGGTATCGCTCTGGCGCACGATTTCCTCCGGAACCTGCTTCTCATATTCGCAGGGCGCAGCCGTCACGTCCTTGGTGATATCCACCAGCACAGGGCCGGGGCGGCCTGTCTGGGCAATGGTAAATGCCCTTCGGATAACCGTCGCCAGACGGTTTACATCCTTAACAATGAAATTATATTTTGTAATGGGCATGGTCACGCCCGTAATGTCGATTTCCTGGAAACTGTCCTTGCCCAGCAGACTGTTGGTCACGTTGCAGGTAATGGCCACCACCGGCACGGAATCCATATAAGCAGTGGCAATGCCTGTTACCAGATTGGTGGCGCCCGGACCGGATGTGGCCAGGCACACGCCCACCCTGCCGGTGGCCCTTGCGTAGCCGTCAGCCGCATGGGAAGCTCCCTGCTCATGGGATGTCAGGATATGGGTAATCTCATCCTGGTGCTGGTACAATGCATCATATATATTCAGGATAGCGCCGCCCGGATAACCAAATACGGTGTCCACGCCCTGTTCCTTCAAACACTCAACTACAATCTCTGCCCCCGTCAATTTGCTCATATACTGCACTCCTTTTCTTCATGTTATTTCATGATGCCCCGATAATCATTTTACCTGCAGCACAGCTCCCCTGTCAGCGGAAGTAACCAGGGACGCGTATCTGGCCAGATATCCTGTGGTGACCTGCGGTGTGCGGGGCTGCCACTTGGCCTTCCTGGCTTCCATCTCCTGGTCGGATACCAGCACGTTCAGCTCATGGTTGTCAATATCAATGGAAATAATATCCCCCTCTTCCACCAGGGCAATGGGGCCTCCCACTGCTGCCTCTGGTGAGGCGTGGCCGATGGAAGCGCCTCTGGAGGCGCCGGAGAAACGTCCGTCTGTAATCAGGGCCACCGTGGAGCCCAGTCCCATACCGGCAATGGCAGAGGTAGGATTGAGCATCTCCCTCATGCCCGGACCTCCCTTAGGTCCTTCATAGCGGATAACCACCACATCACCGGCTACAATCCTGCCGCTCTTGATGGCGTCAATGGCATCCTCCTCGCAGTCAAATACCCTGGCCGGTCCCTCATGCTTTAACATCTCAGGCGCAACAGCGGAGCGCTTCACCACTGCGGAATCCGGTGCCAGATTGCCCTTTAATATGGCAATGCCGCCGGTCTGGCTGTAGGGATTCTCCACCGGACGGATAACCTCCGGGTTCCTGTTGACGCAGTCCTTTATATTCTCTCCCACGGTCCTGCCCGTGACAGTCATGCAGTCCAGGTTCAGAAGCCCCTTCTTGCTGATTTCCTTCATAACCGCATAGATTCCCCCTGCCTCGTTCAAATCCTCTATGTAGGTAGGTCCTGCCGGTGCCAGATGGCACAGATTGGGGGTTCTTGCGCTGATTTCGTTGGCAATATCCACGTTCAGCTCCACGCCCGCCTCATGGGCAATGGCAGGAAGGTGAAGCATGCTGTTGGTGGAGCATCCCAGCGCCATATCCATGGTCAGGGCGTTCATAAATGCTTCTTTTGTCATGATATCCCTTGGGCGGATGTTTTTCTCGTACATCTCCATCACCTTCATGCCGGCATGTTTCGCCAGCTTGATGCGCTCGGAGTAAACAGCCGGGATGGTGCCGTTTCCCTTAAGTCCCATACCCAGGACCTCGGTCAGGCAGTTCATGCTGTTAGCCGTATACATGCCGGAACAGGAACCGCAGGTAGGACATGCCTTATTCTCAAACTCCTTTACATCCTCCTCGGACATGTTGCCTGCCGCGTAAGCGCCCACCGCCTCAAACATGCTGGAAAGGCTGGTTTTATGCCCCTTCACATGGCCGGCCAGCATGGGACCGCCGCTGACAAACACGGTGGGCACATTGATCCTGGCTGCCGCCATCAGAAGTCCCGGAACATTCTTATCACAGTTAGGCACCATTACCAACGCGTCAAACTGATGGGCCAGCGCCATACACTCTGTGGAATCCGCAATCAAATCCCGGGTCACCAGGGAATACTTCATGCCGATATGCCCCATGGCAATACCATCGCAGACAGCAATGGCCGGGAACACCACCGGAGTACCGCCGGCCATGGCAACGCCCAGCTTCACGGCATCCACAATCTTATCCAGGTTCATATGGCCCGGAACTATCTCATTATAGGAACTTACAATACCCACCAGAGGCTTTCTCATCTCTTCCTCTGTCATACCAAGAGCATTAAACAGGGACCTGTGGGGTGCCTGCTGCATACCTGTCTTAACCGCATCACTTTTCATGTTGTATCCCCTTTCATCTAATCCGGATCATCCAGTCATAACCGTCCGTCTGTCAATCATCCAATCCGTTCCGCAATCAAATCACCCATTTTACAGGTGCCCACCCTGGTACATCCCTCGGACATAATATCCCCGGTTCGGTACCCTTCTGTGAGCACAGCCTGTACCGCCTTTTCAACAGCGTCCGCCTCCCGGTCCATATCAAAGGAATAGCGCAGCAGCATGGCCGCCGAGAGGATGGTGGCAATGGGGTTGGCCATATCCTTTCCCGCAATATCAGGCGCAGAGCCGTGGCTGGGCTCATAGAGGCCGAATTTGCTCTCATTCATGCTGGCGGATGACAGCATTCCGATAGAGCCCGTAATCATGCTGGCCTCATCCGAAAGGATGTCCCCAAACATATTCTCTGTAAGAATCACATCAAACTGGCCCGGATTCATGACCAGCTGCATGGCGCAGTTGTCCACCAGCATGTGGGACAGCTCCACCTCCGGGTAATCAGCGGCCACTTCCTCCACTACCTTCCTCCACAATCTGGAGGAATCAAGGACATTGGCCTTGTCCACGCTGGTTACCTTCTTCCTGCGCTTCATGGCAATATCAAAGGCCTTGACGGCAATCCTTCTGATTTCCTTTTCATTATATGTAAGTGTGTCCACGGCTGTCATGACGCCGTCCACTTCCTTTGTGTACCTGTCTCCAAAATAAAGGCCGCCTGTAAGCTCCCTCATGATGACCATGTCAAATCCGTCCCCGATGATCTCCTTTTTCAGAGGGCAGGCCTCAGCCAGTTCCTTATAAAGATAAGCCGGCCTGATATTAGCGAACAGCCCCAGTCCCTTGCGGATAGCCAGGAGCCCTGCCTCGGGCCTGAGGTTAGGAGCCACGTCATACCACCGTGAGTTTCCCACGTCTCCGCCCACGGCCCCCAGGAGCACTGCATCGCTCTTTCTGGCCGTCTCCAGGGCTTCCTCTGTCAGGGGCACACCGTACGCATCAATGGAGCATCCCCCCATCAGAATCTCGGTATAATCAAAGGAATGGCCGAACACCTTTCCCACCTGGTCCAGCACCTTCCTGGCTTCCCTCACAATCTCCGGTCCAATCCCATCGCCTGGAATCACAGTCACATTATAATTCATAGTGCATATCTCCCCTGTCTTCTATTCTTTATGGTTATATCTATCCATAATAATATAATTTCTTTCAATCATATATCATTTGAAAAGGTATTTCAACCTTTCCGGCAGAATTTCGCTATCGTGAAATATACAAGTTTGGAATTATTATCATGACTGGAAGTTATGGAAATTCCCGCAACAGCCTGCCTCTTATTTCCTTTCCCCGTCTCTTATTTCCTTTCCCTGCCTTCTATTTCCTTTCCCTGCCTTCTATTTCCTCTCCCCGGCTCCTATGCCTCCCTGACCAGGCAATATTGTCTCAGCGCAAAATGCTTTTCCATCACGCCAAAGACCTTAAATCCAAAATGCTCATAAAGAGGCACATTATCCGGATTATGGGTTTCCAGGGATATCATAAGCTTGTGCTGGTCGGCATAACGGATAACCTCGCCTAACAGAAGGGCTGCCAGGCCGTGGTGCTGCATATCCGGCCTTACAGCCAGATAGATAATATGTATCCGTTCCGTCCGGTGCAGCTGGGCCGTCCATCTGGAGTTAAGGTAATCCTTGCCCAGCATGAACTTCCACAGGGTCTTAAGGCTGGGGTCCTCCTTAATCAGAAACTCATCGGTTCTGAGAGACGCCCATGCCTCTGCCAGATAGTAGGTCAGCGGATTATAGGGCTCGGTTTCATCGGAGACAACCAGCAGGGAATTCATCTCAGGGCTGTCTGAGTATATCTCGCAGGTCTCATAGAATTCTGTCAGGTCGCAGGCAAACAGCTCCGGCAGAAGCCGTTTCCTAATCTCCTCATCCGGGATCAGTTTGCAGTATAACGGGTCGTGCTCAAAACATCCGGTCAGAAGCTTCTCCAATCTGGGCAGGTCCTCCTCCTTAACCCGGTATAATTGTCGGCTTTCCATCTCTCATTTACTCCTCCTGTATCTTACTCTCACTTGTATATAAATCCTGTTTTAATTCAGAAGCCCGATGCCCGGCCTGCCGGATTGCCTCCAGGAGCTTGCCGGCGGACGCTATCATGTACCGGATGTCATCCCCATAGCAGCCAAGCTGGTTCTCCCGGGCCCTGACAAGGATATCATATTCCTCCCGGGTATCCGGATTTTCTTCCCCGGCCCTGGCCTTCAGGCTCTCAACCAGGCGAAACAGGTTCTGATGGTGGACAATTCTCCCCGCCCCCCATTTAAGCCGGCCGGGCGGCTGGTTCAGAACGTATTCCGTAAAATAGGTATAGACCTCCTCCTCAAACAAAAATGCATAGCGGTTGTTGTCTATTGTATAGACCGCCTCCAGGGCTCCGGTCAGGTCGCGGTTTTCAAGACAGGCAATGGCCCTGTCCATGGCCCTTACATTTTCCTGGACCGCCTGCTGGGGAAAGAGCACATCATCGTGCCAGCTCAGCCGGACAAAATAGTCCTGCTCCTTTTTAAAGATACGCAGGAGTTCCCGGTTCAGGGACCTGCATCCGGCAGCCAGCAGAAAGGCCTTTTCTTCCTCGCCGCGGTCCAGAAGCCGGCCGTATGCCCTGTTTATCTCCCTTATTTTACTGTAAAGGGCTTCTCCTGCCTGGATTCCCTGTTTCAAAACCAAATGCAGCCCCGGCAGATCCGCGTCTGCCCCGCGGCACACACTGCTGTCAATACTGGCTGCTGTGCCTTCAAACAGTTTCGCAAAATTCATGGGCACTGCCGCTGTCCTGTCAAAAGCCAGCACAAGGCCGGCGTACATCTCATGGTGGAAACGGTATACCGGTTCCTGGTAAAAATTTTCATTATCATACTGGGAATGGTAATGTGTCTCCATGAATTCCCCTGCGCTGAAATCATTGACCATGGACGGAATCCCTCCCACCGCCATGGAAAAATCATCCGACCAGGTCTGTATGGGACTCAGCACTTCCACTCCCTCAGGATATGGCTGATCCGCAAAAAAACCGGCTGGCAGACCGGTTATAAATTCCTCCAGGAAATCCGCATATTCATACACGCACCTCACAGCATCCTTCCTGCCATGGGCGTGGGCAGGCAGCTCGAAGTTCAGATCCGCGATAACCTTTCCCGCCCAGTCAGGCCTGGCCGTAAATACCTGCTCATAGGCGCCCGCAGACCAGTCGTATTTGGAATTCACCACTCCCCACTCCTCCGCAGCCATGGCGCAGAACACAAGGGTCTTTCTGGGCTTATACCCTGACCGCAGCACGGCTCTGGCTATGCCAAGCATCATGGCCACCGCGGCATTGTCATCCTGAAATCCGCTGAAATAGGAATCATAATGGGCTGACAGCAGAATCATTCCTTCCTCTGTCCCTGGTATGGTTCCTATGATATTATAAGTCTCCTGATCCTTAAGCACCGTGGACGAGGCGTCCAGGCGCACCTGCACCTGTTTATCCTCCCCCATGGAGGCCTTCAGCACTAAAGCGTCAGCGCGGGACATGGAAAAGGCCGGGGCATAATCCGGACCCGCTATGTCCTGGGCGTTAAGCGCTTCGTCGTTTACCTCCCCGTACCCCTGCTCCTGGACAGCAATCAGGGCAGCCGCCCCCTTCAGCCAGGCCTGGTATACAGGAAAATTAATCCACCACTCATCTCTCTGGTTGATGTCAATAAGAACCAGCTTTCCGGTCACATCCACCTTTCTGTAATCTGCCGCCGTTCCCTTTCCCAGATATACCAGGCTGAATTCCCGGAATCCGCCGGTATGAAAATCAGTCTGGTAAGCCCCCAATTGAAACCGGTGCTCCCTGCCCCGGCTGTCTGTAAAAACCATGACTGCCTTCTCAAACTCCCAGCTGTCCACGCATATCCTGTCCTTATGCACGTCCGAAAGCCCCAGGGACTCCATTTCCCGGACCAGCATTTCGCCTGTCTCAAACTCTGCCCTTGACCCCGCAGTTCTGTATCCCAGCACCGGATTGGTACGGTATTGCTCCATCCGTTTAGCCAGGCTGTAGGAATATCCGGTGTCTGTTTCCATGCAGATTCTATTTCTCCACTCTTCCCCATTCATGACACATCACCTCAAAAATAGCTGTAGGAGTAAAATTCCCATACTCCTACAGCATCCTGTATTCCGTGTTCAGTTGTGTTACTGGTTAATCTTTGCCCCGTCATCCCCTACCCAGTAGGAATCCGGCGTCAGACAGTTGGTCAGCATCTCGCCGTTGTCAGCACAGTAATACTCCCTGCCTTCCCACTGTATCCATCCGGTGGCCATATAGCCCTGTGCGTCAAAGAAATACCACTTATCTCCTATCTGCTGCCAGCTGTTGGCCGGATAGCTGCCGTCTGCGTTGCGGTACCACCATTTTCCGTTTTCCGGAGTCTGCACCCATTCGCCGTTTCCTCCTGTGGGATTCTCCCTGAACTGGGCCGCCTTTTCCTCCGGTATGTACGTGCTGGGAGATTCCGCCCAGTCTCCTTTTTCCTTGCTGTCAAATTTACTTACAGGTCTTACCCTGACCGTGTAAGCCGTATTGCCCTTCTGCATGCGCTCGCGGCAGTTGCATGTATTGGTGCTGACTGTCATGACAGCGCCCACTGCCTTGTCGTCCCTGTACACGCGCACCTCATAGCTGCCCGCTGCCGGTATGGCGTCCCAGGTGGCTATGCCGTCCTCTGTGAGGACCACGTTTGTCAAAGCATGAAGGGAGGTGTTCAGGGCCTGGAGCTCCACATCCATCAGCAGGGTGGTGCTGGAATCCTCCCGCTTGGAATTTTTAAACTCAGCTCCGCCTTTTATGGTCACCTTATCCTTGGGAAGGGACTGGAAATAATAATCGTCATTGGCTGTCAGGGTAATCTGGATTCTGGGTACGGTGTCCTCCCGCCATTCCACATCGTCATTCAGGATCTCATAGCCGTCCACAGAGTACTTGTTGCTGCTGGTCTCAATCTCTATGAGCTCATCTCCGAAATCCGTATCCGGCTTTATCTCTGCTTTTATAGTCAGACTTATGGACTTAATGGGTTTACGGCTTGCGCCGTATGCAGGAAACACCATCAGGGCAGCCAGTACACCTGCCGCAGCCATCATTAATTTCCGCTTCATGTGCAGCATATCATGATTCCTCCTTTTTACGTTCCTCATATAACCCTACTTTATCCAGTTTTGCCAGCTGTGTCAATATACATTTCCTTACGATTCCATGGCTTAACATTATCCGGCTCAGGATTTCCTGGCTTAGGGTTCCCCGGCTCAGGATTTCCCGCCTCAGGATTCCCCTGCTCAGGATTCCACGGCGGCAGCCTGTGAATTCCTGTCCTCCATTCTGCGCTCCAGAACCTGATACTGCCGCTGCATCTCATGGTATTTATCCAGGATGGGCTGGGATCGCCGCCTCACCGCCCCCATGATGGTATCATAATTCTCCACGAACATGGACACAATCATCGAATCTATAAGCCCGTTATCCGCCATATCCTTCAAAATGGACACTGTCTTTTCTTTTGAAAATGCATCCTTGTAGCTTCTGGTTCCTGTCAGGGCGCTTATGATATCAGCCACCGCCACGATCCTCTGGGGCATATCCAGAGACACGGCACTTAGCCCTCTGGGATAACCAGAACCATCCAGCTTCTCATGATGGCGCAGGGCAATATCCCTCACCCTGGCTGACACATTTGTTCCCAGGATTTGCCCGGTCAAATCCACATGGGTCCTCATGACCCGCATGGCCTGGGGGCTTAATTTCCCGGGAAATTCCAGTATCTCCACAGGTATTCCTATCTTTCCCAGATCATGAAGCATGGCAGCGCAGATCACGTCCCTGATATCATTGCCGCTGTCCAGCATACGGACTGCCAGTTCCTCGCTTATAACAGTGGTTGTAATGGTATGGGTTACGGTATGGGAGCTTCTGAAGTCAATGACATAGGTCAGCATGCGCAGAAGCGCCTTCTGCTCATCCTCGGTAAACGGAACCTCTTCCATGGTCCTGTCAAATTGCCCGGACACATCCTCCGGCAGACAGTATTCCTGGCCCTGGACAGCCAGGCGGTCCAGGACTTCCGGTCCCAGGCGCCTGAAAAGCCCTGACACCCCGGGGCTGTAGGCCAGCCCTTCCTGCCGTCTTAAAAACTCCGTGAATCTCTGGTATCCGCCTGTATAACCGGATGAGCCGAAATAGATGTCTGCCCGGTCCGCCAGATTGAGGATCTGGGCCGCCTCCCTGACTCTTTCCGGCACATCCTTCTGTTTTCTCAGCCGGTTCCAGGGCATATGGTGATACAGGACAACGGAATCCCAATATTCAAACGGCGTAAAATAGTGAAAGAACAGATATCCGTAAATGGAATGATTCCACACTTCCTTCGTCTCGAATTCCACCATCCTGTCAATTTCCTCGGTCTTATATGCGCCTATGTCATGGAGTGCAGCCAGAATCAGCAGGTTTCTCATCTCCGACGGCGTATAGGTGCCATCCTCCTTTAGCATCTGGAACACCAGATAGGAGACCCTGGCACCGTGTCCAATCAGCCTTGGGTCAACCAGATTAAATGCTCTTCTTGCGATATTAATTAAATCCTTGTTGCCCACAGGCAGGGAATATTCCGGCATAACCGCTCCTTTTCTCTCACTCCGACTTATACTCTGCCTCCTATTTTCACACAAAGCACACTATAAATCAAGCTCAATCTGATACCCCGAAAATACGGCCCCTTCCTGAAAGGGGCCCTTTTTTACTCCCACTTAAAATAACGCAGCGCAATCCCGCCGCAGACCAAAAAGCAGACTGCCATGTACAGACATGATTTCCATATACCCTCAGCCGGCAGCCCCAGGGAAACCGCCTTAAGAAGTTTGATTCCCTGGGTCAGGGGCATCATATCCGCAATCCTCTGCAGGCCGGAGGGCATGGTCTCATACGGAAGGGTGGCGCCCGAAAGAACCAGCATGGGAAAATACAGTATGCTGGCCCACATCCCGGCTGTCCTGACATCCGGGGCAATGCCTCCTATCATCATGCCTATGCTGAATATGGCCAGCATCACAAACAGGAATACAGCCAGGTACGCTGCTGCCGAGCCCGGAAAACGCGCCCCGAAAAACAGGACCGCAGCAGCATAGACCAGAACCAGGGATGCCAGGGAGTAGACGGTATATACCGCTGTCTGGACCGCCAGAAGGAGGGCCGGACTGGCCGGCGTTACCTGGTACCGCTTAAGAATCTTTTTCTGCCTGTATTCCGAAATCACCAGAGGAAGCCCCATGACACCGCCAGCGCAGACCGCTAGAAACCGCCCCGAAGGACTGTTCCAGAAATGTATAGCCTGCTCCCGGATAAGCGGGCCGGCTGCCGAAAATGATTCCCAGCAGGGCTATGACCACCAGGGGCATGCAGATGGCAAAGATAATCATATCCATGCCCCTGATAGATAATTTAAGTTCTGTTTTCAGTATAGTATAAAACCGTTTCATCTGTTTTCTTCCTCCTGTGTCCACCACAAATACGCATCCTCCAGGTTACTGTAAGGGCTGTTATCCACTGCCTCCTTTACGGTTCCTTCAAAGACAAACATTCCGTCCCTCAGGATACCGATTTGATCGCAGAGCATCTCCACCTCATCCATGAAATGGGATACAAGACATATGGAAAGGCCCTTATCCTTCATTTCCAAAAGGCATTTCCAGACCTCCCTGCGGGATTTTGTATCCAGCCCTGTTGTCAGTTCATCTAAAAATACCACCCTGGGACCTGGTATGAGCGCCAGTATAATAAAAAGCCTCTGCTTCTGCCCGCCCGACAGCTGGCTTAACATGGAATCCGCCTTATCCTCCAGCTTAAACTGCCGCAGCAAATCCCTGTAATCCGCTGTTTTCTCATACAGACAGGCAGTCTCCTCACAGAGCTCCCGCACCTTAATGCGGTCCGGATAACTTGCCTCCTGAAACTGCACCCCCACCTGCTCAAACAGGTGTCTGCGCTCTGTCACCGGGTCCAGCCCCAGTATCCGCACTTCTCCCGAATCAGCCCTCCTGGTCCCCAGTATACATTCCACGGCCGTGCTCTTTCCCGCACCGTTGGCTCCCAGCAGTCCATATATCTGGCCCGTCCGGATCGTAAGGTTCAGGTTCTCTATCACTTTTTTTCCGGAATAGGACTTGCTCAGTCCTGTTACTGCCACCGCCTTTTCCCGGAGTGCGGCTTGTGCGGCTTGTATGGTTTTCGC
>OLFV01002068.1_pt1 | contig 16431 bp, 14 predicted proteins | sample 1605551 | NCBI WGS metagenome assembly OLFV01 (sample SAMEA3888922, study PRJEB22519) | human gut metagenome | biome: human gut; feature: human-associated habitat; material: faeces | place: Denmark | collected 2011
AAGCCCACCTTCCTCCACCTCTATATTCTTCTTAATCACTCTCATTTTCTTTATTCTTTAACGCGATATATTCATTAAAATCATAAAATAAATCATAAAGTTTATCAAGATCATTTAATTTTTTTATTTTCCTTGCTTTCATTATTCATGTATACATTTTTCCATGTAATTTACCTATTGATTTTTGATATTCCGCTTGAGTATGTAAAATAATTCTATTAACAAGTGTGTTCTTATCTAAAATTTCATTTTCTTCTTGGATTGATTCAAGCATCCCATCAATAAATGGTGTGTCAGAATTATTATTTTCTTTATATGCTAAAGCTTCTCTTCGTTGTCATTCTCATGTAGCTTGTTCTGTAGGTGTTGAATAATCCATATTTGTTTTGATTTTTACAATAAAATATTCTTTTATGCAAGATAATATTGCATTATAAATAATTTCGAATGATTCAATTCCGAGAGTGTCTTTATATTTTATAAATCAATATTTTAACGGAAGTTCTTTAGAAGGTGTATCTCTAGTTATCATAATTTTAAAACTCCTTTTAAAATAATTATTATAATTTTAACATAAAACCTTCTATTTGTACAATACTAGATATCCCAGAATTTTGTTGATATTCTGTAATATTTGATGGAACAGTTAAATATTGTCCACCATTTCCTATAAATGTTTGATGGCCAAAATATTCAACAGGAGACAATTCTCCATATCCTGGAACAAGTACTGCATAGTGAATATCATATAAATATTTTTCACTTGATAATCCTGGTGCTCTTTGAGGCAAATGTCCATCTAAATCATAAAATTTTCCAGAACCATTGGGATTTGGTATAAAATCATTGTTAACATATGTATTAATTGTAACATTTTTTGAACCATCAATAACTCCAGATCCTGTAACATCTCCAACTAGTGAAATTTTTCTTGCAGAACTTCATTTGCTTGATGTAGAAGCATGATTTGCATTTGTAGCATATTGTGCATTTATAGCGTTGTCGGCATTTTTTGAATGTTCTGCCCAAATTGCATGATTTGCCTCATCTGCATAATCAGCTTCATCTGCGTGACTAGAAAATGTGGATCTCAATGCTGTTAATGCATGACTTTGAGTTGATAACAAATCTGATGCAAAAATTTCGTTGTCTTGGGGGATTAAAAATTCACTCATATAATAAAAAATTCCTATTTTTAAATAATAATTATTAGGGATGAGTACTTTGGTATATCCAAGTGATAAAAAAAACTCCCGAATCAAAAAACTCGGGAGTTTATAATTTTTGAGGCAGTGTGGTATATTTTTTTTATTTTTGGGTGAAAGGAGAAGTTTCACCCAAAAAACGTAAACCATTAGATAAAGGATATTTTATGAAATAATTCCTCACTACCTCTCCAATGGAGTACATATTCGCACTATGTACTCCATTGTTTTTATAGATTAATTATAACCAACTTTCTGACAATTGTTAACTATCCATATGAATTAATCGATAAAAAAATTAAAGAGTAATTGAATGAGAAGATTTTTTTAGTCGCTAACATTTTCCATATATATTTTAACTTTTGTTTTTTCACCCTGTCTAATTGAAACATCTAATTCATTTAATGGTACTCATCATAATTGTTCAGAACCTGTTCAATCAAATTTTCCCATAAAAAATTTAGGTTCAACATCCCCAATTGTTATAAAAAGCTTTCCATTTCCTAATTCATCTATTGCAGCCCATTTTTCTATATAATTTCTTGCCATTTTTTTTCTCCATTATTTTGAATTAAAAATTTTTTCAATATCTTTTCTATTTTCGCAATACAATTCTTTTACACCGTCATCTTCTATTCTTTCTTTTAAAGGAAATCTTACAACGTATGGATTTTTTAATTCATTTTTTATAGCGATTGCATATATTTCTCTTGTAAAATATCTTGATCTCTCATCGTCTACAATAAAAGAGAGATATGGATGATCATAATCTATTGAATTATCTACAAATAATTGTAAACGTCTAAGAGTATTATTTCCTGTTGCTGTTTTTTCCAATGCTGTTTCAAATAATTGAAAATCTAACATATCTTTAGCTGTTGTAGATTTTCCAAATTTGTTGTATACAGATATTTCTATTTTTGTTTTTCCTATTTTATATGTATGTGTTGATGATGTTTTATTATTTTTTTTATTTATGACTGTTTTTTCTCCATCTCCCCAGTTATATTCTACTTTTTCTAGTTTATATCCTTCAAAAATCTTCAAATTATCATATTCATATGGATGAATTGTTTTAATTGTATATTGGGGTCCACAAGTATAACATTCTTTAGGTTTTATATCTATTTGAGATTCTTCTGATGCAGTTATTTTTTTAGTTTCGCCATATACAATATCCGGAAAAGTAAATATAACTTGAGGAGAAAATATAGGTCACAAAACAACATTTAATGTTACTTCATTTTTATTTTCAATTAAATGATCTATAAAGGCTGTATGTGTTAAATTTAAAGATTTCATATTATTATCAGTGTTATCATTATAATTTCAATAAAAAGCTAAATAAACTTTATCTCTATTTTTTTCGTATTTTCCAGATGACGTTAAAAACGTAGAATCTTCAAGTGTAAAAGAATATGAACCATCTTGATTTATTTGGAATGGGCTTTTAGATCATTTAGATGGAGATGAATTATCATTTATTGCTCTAAAATATGGAAATATTCATCCACCTTGTGCATAATTTTCATATTTTCCATATTTATTTACTATTTTAACTTTTCCAGATATTTTATACATTGTTAGGATCCTCTTTATATATTTCGTGGTTAGCTAATACTTCTCCAGATTCATTTATTAATCCTTCTACTGATAAAATTTCATTGGGTTCTTTATCTTTATTACCTTCAAAAAATGTTTTTTTATCTTTATCTAGTTTTAATGTTTCAGAGCCTTCAACATATTCGATATGCTTTAATTCACCATAAAATGGCATATTAATTTTTTCGATAATAGACGATTTTTCAATTGGTTTAAATATATATCCAGATACATCTAAATCCATACTTCATTTCACTATTCTATAACTATCGTCACTATATTCTTCTGAAATATCAGGAGATAAAGATGAAATAATAGTTGTTGCATCATAACTATAATCTAATAATGGTATTTTTACTTTTAATTGTATTCATGGATCAAAAAAGGGCAAAATTTGTTCAAGAATTTGATCAGCTTCATTAAGATATACAGTACCTATATTTAATTGATATGAAAATCTATAAGGAGTTGGTCTAAAAATTCTTAGTACACTATCTTTTTCTTTTTCAGATATATTTTGGTTCGAATCTTTATAATTTAATTTTAAATTTAATTTTGCTCCTCTTTCAGTTGATCTTTGAGAATCATATGCTAAATTAGTTAAATGTAATGACATCATAGGTAAATATGATTCATGTTTTCTATCATATATTCATCAATAAAATTTTTCTTTTGTTGAATATTTTATTGGAACATCAATAATTTTTATGATGTCATTTGAATTATTAAATTTATATACTTGTATACCGGAAAATACATTTAGCAATTGAACAGCTACTGTTCTTATACTTGATAAATATATAAAGTTTTTTATTTTTGATGCCATTGATCTTCCTATAATTTTAAATCTACTAATAAATTATCATATTTTTCTTTTGTTAATGCATAAAATTCATTGCAATTTATTCATACTTCATAATCATTTTTTAATGCTAAATCTGCCATTTTATTTGTGATAAAATATGGACTTAAATCGTTTGCATTATTTTTAAAATCTTCAATTGTATGAAACGCCATATTTTCTGTTATAAGAATATCATCATCATTTGCATTTTCAATTATTTGAATATTTTCTTTTTGACTCATAGTAAAAGCTGAATTCAATACATTCGTTCCTTTATTTATTTTTTTAAGAAAATTTATAGAATCTTCTTCTGAATAATAAGGGAAATATTTTAAAAATGGTTTAATAATATATCTAAAATTTCATAACAAATATTCATATTTAAATTTATCTTTATTTGAGTAGCTTTCATTTAAATCATGTGCTTTAACAAATGTATAGCTAAATTTACCTTTTGGAATAATTGGATATCTTACACCAAAATGTAATGTTTTTTCTGGAGTTCATTTATTGCTAAAATAACAATTAACGCTTTCATCTCTTCTATTATGTCTATTTCTCGACAATCATCAATTCAATAATGCAAATACAGATTCATCTGTTGATCTTGGTTTTCTTTGTTTATTAACTTTAATAATGCTTATATCTTTAATATCTTTTTTTAAATATCTTACAATATGTAAATGTGGATATTCTGATTTAAAATTTATCCAATTTAATATTGATTGTTTGTCTATTGTTATTTTTTTATTTAAAAAATCTTCAAAATTCATTTTAAATTTCCTTTTAGTATCCAAAAACTGATGTATCTACATCATCATATTCACCATTTTTATGAGATTCTTCTTTTACCAATTCTGCTTCTTTTCTATGTTCTGCAGGTGTAATTTGCTCTCTTGAACTATTAACTTCTGGAAAATCATTTAAATCTAATTCTTCATAAACGATACCTTGAGCATCTGAACTTTCAGTTGAATATATATATGGTGCTAATTTTAAAGATCAAACTAATTTTTTTCCAGAAAATACTCTAAGATCTGTAGACGCATGTGTTATTTTATATAGATAGCCGTCTCATAATGTTTTTATTAAATCGCCAGGCATCGGCTTTCTATCTTCTAATGGATATTCAATGTCAAAATTTTTATCTAAATTGCCAATAATATCCCTTTGTCATGTTGCTTTAGGTATCTCTGCATATTCAACTTTAAAATCAGCTGAAAATCCAAATGTATCTAATATCATTTGTTCGGAATTATCTACAGAATATAACATTTTTGTTCTATATGGACCATCATATCCTTTTCTCTCTGATTCACCATATATATGATCAATTTCTTTTGGATCCATTAAATAAACATCAATATCAAATCCAGCAATATCATTAAACTCAGATGCAACAGAACTAAAAAATTCATGTTCAAAATCACCAGTTTCTTCTCTAAGATCAAGAAGTTCTCATTCCGGTTTTTCTCTAACATCTAAAAATGATACAGACGGATTTTTTACTATAGATGACATAAATTATAATTCCCTTTTTAATAGATATTTATTTCTTTATGACACCAATCAAAAAATCATATCTTAAGAAAATGCAAGAAATTTTATTGCTTAACTTCAATTTCCTTATATATTGGTTCGTTTTCTGGTTTTATTCCATTTTCAGAAAAATAATCAATAGATCTGCCTAATTGTGAAAGAACTTTTTTCTTCTTTACCCTTACTAATCCAGGAACATTTAAATCATTAACTTCTTCAATTTCTTCATCAATAAGTTCTTCAACTTTATCTTTATTCACATTCTCTTTTATTTCATCTTTAACTGATTGTACTAATTCTACATCATTAGAAATAGTATCTTCTTCAATTTTACTCTCTTTAATTAACCTTTTTATTTTCCTCTTTTTTATTTTAGGTTTAATATTTCTCTTTCTAATATAAGTAATAATTGATTGCTTTTTCTTCTCATCATTTTTCAAAATATTTTGATTTTGATTTATCTTTTCTAATATTTCGTCTTCTAAATCCTGAATCTCATGATTTATTTCTTGAATTTCTTCCTCAACTTTTTTTATATCTTTATCTTCATTATCTTCAATTAATTTTTCTATTTCATTTTTTGTAACTATTATTTCACTTTTATTATCTTTTTGAAGAAAAAAACTTAATAATGCCAATAAAAGAATTCCAGCTTCAACAGAAAATGCTAAAGCATATCCTATGAATTTCTGAAGTGTTACAACATCTATATTTAATAATTCATTTGCAGCCTGCTCAAATGGTGATAAATTATTTAAATCATATGTTCCCTGAATATTTTCTAACCCTAAAATTGCTTTATGTGATTGTATTTGTTCTTTTGTAATCTTTCCAAATGAAATACTATTTAAAAGATCATCGCGCTCTTTTATAATTTTCTCTATTGCTTCATCTGTATTCTTTATTCTTTCAGGATAATACTTAGATGATCTATTTCTTGCCAATTTTTGTTGAAATTCATCTTTTTTGATATATAATTTTTCCAATTCTATATCAAACTTTTTAGAATATTCTGATTTAATCAAATATAAATCTTTTTCAACCTCTTGCTCTATCTCAGCAATATATTGATTATGCTTCTGTATAATTTGAGAATCTAATGACAAAACAGAAGCAAAAAAAACAAGTACATGCTAATGACAAATAAAGAAATAAAACAATTATTTTAGATCATGATTTAAATACAGATATCGAATATAATGTTGATAATCTTAAAAGTTCAAATACAACACAAATAAGAATAGCAGTTGAAATTGAAAATAACGAAGTATAAAGTAAGAATCCTGCATTTAAACTTACAAGTGTTAAACCAATTGATAAAACCATAAAAATTATAGAATAAAATTTCTTCATATTTCTATTTATAAATATAAATTTCTTATAAATTGTATGATTTTATTAAAATATTTGTTTAAATTTTAAATTCCATTTCGAAAATATTTATTTAATAAATCATAAAGAATTTTCCATAACTATGTTTAAGTTTTAATTCTTCAAATTTTTCTTTTGTCATTATTCTTTCTAAAATTAATAATGTATTTTCCAATCTCTTTTTACGTTCATCGTCAGAAAGATGAGTTGAACTATCAATTATATTGAGAAGAATATCAATCTGTAAAGTATTACTTATTTTTAACTCATCTTTTACCTCTTTCATTCAATAAAATGGATAAAATATTGTTCTAAAAATTTTTTTCATCATTTGTTATACCTCTTTATCTTTATTATATAAAAAACGAAAAATTACAGTAAACTTTTTATTAGAGCTTAGTGTAATTTTTCGATATGGGTCATAAAAATTTCTAATTGGGAGGATTTTTAATTTAATAATAAATAAGTTATAGAAATATACGGAAAATAAGTTGTAAGGATTTATTTTTAATTCATTAAAGTTATTTGAAATAAGAAAATTAAGTAAAATTATTAGGGAGTATTTAATGCTTTTATATTCTAAGAAGATAGAAGATGAAATAAGAGGTAAACTTACATTTCGTTGAATTGTAAATAATGAATCTGAAAGGTTAGCTATAGTACCTACAGAAGACGAAATTAATATGTTATGTTTAGAACTTGATTCATTTAAAGTTTATGGACTTTCATCTATAAATCCTAACGTATGATTATCTCCATTTCCAAATGGTAAATCTGCGTATGAAGTTGCTGTTGAGAATGGATTTGAAGGTTCTGCTATAGAATGGTTAAAATCACTTAAGGGTGAAAAAGGAGATCCATTTAAAATTTCAAAGACATATTCTTCAAAAGAGGAGTTAGAAGCTGATAAATCTCCTGGTTTGACTATTGGAGAAATGGCAGTAGTTTCAACAGATGAAAATAATCCAGATAACGGTAGATTATATACATGAACAGGCACTGAATTTTCTTTTATATTAGATCTTTCTGGTATTCAAGGAATTAAAGGTTTATCTGCGTATGAAGTTGCTGTTGAGAACGGATTTAGTGGCGATACTGAGACATGATTAAAAAGTTTAATTGGTCTTCAAGGTAGTTTTGGTGGTTCTATTGCAAATTATACAGAAAATGAGGAAAAAACTGCAAAAATTTGGAGTGATGGGCGATTAATATATAGAAAAGTAATAAATTTTGGTGCATTACCTGTTGCTGAAGAAGGATCTGTTCCTCATAATATTACAGATTTTGATTTTGCTATTGCAATATATGGCGTTGCATTTTCAGAAGAGGAAGGGAGAACATTACCTCTTCCTCGTGTTTATACAAATAGTGTTTCAAATATCGCATTATATATTGATGCTTTAAATGTTTATATACGAACAGCTGATAACTATAGCAAGTATAATGGTCTTGTTGTTATAGAATATACAAAGAAAAATGATACAAAATTATCAGATAATGAAATTCAAAAACTACAATTTGCATGATTAGATGGCATTCCTTTAACAACAATCATACCATCTGGTAATTTATCTAATACAGATGCAGAAAAATATGGATTTATTAAAATTCAGCATGAAAAAAAATATATAATCAAAAATTATGATGAATTATATCAAATAATTAAATCATGAAAATGTGTAAAAAATGACACAGAATTATTTTGATTTGATTTAACTCAAGATACATCTGATACAACGATATTAAATACATTTTTAGGAAAAAATTCTGAAATTGGATCTCAATCTGATGATTCATTAGAATATAAATTATCTTTATATGCATGAATGAAAGCAAAAAAAACTGTAATGTCATTTTTACCTTTAAATAGTTCAGATGCTATTGAATTTTTACAATCAGTTAAACTTGGAACAGATGGTGTTCCTGAGTGAAATGGAGAATCTTGAAGAGGTGGACAAGAAGGATTATCTGCATATGAAATTGCAGTAAAAAATGGATTTGAAGGTTCAGAATCTGAATGATTAGCATCATTTGGTGGCATTCCTGGATTCTCTGCATATGAAGTTGCTAAAGAAAATGGATTTGAAGGCACTGAAGAAGAATGATTAAATTCATTAAAAGGCGATCCTGGAAAATCTGCATATGAAATTGCATTAAATGATGGATTTCAAGGAAGTGTTGATGATTGATTAGCATCACTAAAGGGTTCAAATGGTAAATCTGCATATGAAGTCGCTAAAGAAAATGGATTTGAAGGTTCGGAATCAGATTTTATTAATTTCCTTAAAGGTGAAAAAGGAAATAAAGGTGACCCTGGTAAATCTGCATATGAAATAGCCATTGAAAATGGATTTGAAGGCACTGAAGAAGAATGATTAAATTCTTTTGTTAATGGCGCAAAATGGGGAAGTATTTCTGGTTCCATTTCTGCTCAAACGGATTTAATGGAAATTTTTAATGATATACATGATATAGTAACCGTTAAAATTGATAATAAAGTTGATAAAGTTGATGGAAAGCAATTGTCAACCAATGATTATACAAATGAAGATAAAATTCTAGTCGGTAAAATCGAAACAAAAATAGATACAATTATTCCAGGTGAAAATGTATCTATTGATCAATTTGGTTCAAAAGTTATTATTTCTGCTAAAATGCAAGAAGCAGAATGAGGAAGCATTTCTGGTGCATTATCTGCTCAAACAGATTTATTAGCAGAATTAAATAATAAAGTTAATAAAATTAATGGAAAGCAATTATCAACTAATGATTACACAAACGAAGATAAAGAAAAATTAAAATCAATAGATAACAAATTAGAAGCAAAAAATATCATAGAAGGTAAAAATATTAATATTGATACTCAAGGAAACAATGTTATAATTTCTGGCCCTGACATTGTTTCTAGTTCATGAGGAAATATTACAGGTGAAATAGAAAAACAAGAAGATTTAAAAGTAAAATTAGATAGTAAAGTTGATAAGGTTGATGGAAAGCAATTGTCAACCAATGACTATACAGATGAAGATAAAGAAAAATTAAAATCAATAGATAGCAAATTAGAAGCAAAAAATATCATAGAAGGTAAAAATATCGAAATAAGTGTAAATGAAAATAATGTTATTATTTCAGCTAATGATCAAAAAGAGCTAGAATGAGGAACTATAACAGGATCATTATCAGCTCAAAGTGATTTAGTAGATATTATAAATAGTTTGACATCTTCAATGAATGATAAAGTTGATAAAGATAATGGAAAGCAATTATCAACTAATGATTATACAAACGAAGACAAAAATTTAGTTAAAACAATAAATTCTAAAGTAGAAAAAGTAGAACCAGGAAAAAATATAATTGTATCACGAGATGGTTCTACTGTTACTATATCTGCATCAGATGTTTATGGAGAATCTGCATACGAAATTGCAGTAAAAAATGGATTTGAAGGTTCAGAATCTGAATGATTAAATTCATTAAAGGGCGAAAAAGGTGATCCAGGCGAACCATTTAAAATATCTAAAACATTTAATTCTATTAGTGAATTAAACGGCGATGGATTAGAAGATGGATCGTTTGTTATGATTGTAACAAATGAAAATAATGAAGATAACGCGAAAGTTTTTGTATACTCTAATAATGAATTTAAATTCCTTGTTGATTTATCAGGATTACCAGGCATTAAAGGAGAAAATGGAAAATCTGCATACGAAATAGCAATTGAAAAAGGCTTTGTAGGTACAGAGGAAGAATGATTAAATTCATTAACCGCAAATACAACATGAGGAAAAATACAAGGCAATATACTAGATCAGGCAGATTTAAATAACAAATTAAATACAAAATTAGAAATACAAAACATCAAAGAAGGAAAAAATATAAAATTAGATATTGATAACAACGATATAACAATATCTGCAATAAACGAAAATGATGATATTAAATGAGGAACAATAAGTGGATCCTTATCTGCACAATCAGATTTAACAGAACTTATCAATAATATAAACGACAATATCGATAAAAAAGTAAACAAAATTGATGGAAAAACATTATCAACAAATGACTATAGTAATGAAGACAAATTACTAGTTCAACAAATTGCAAATAAATTAGAATCAAAAAACATTAAAGAAGGAAAAAACATCGCAATAAATGTTCAAAATAATGATGTTATAATTTCTGCTATTAATCAGGAAAATACAAATTGAGGTGAAATAAAAGGTGATATAACAAATCAACTAGACCTAAATGCAGAATTAAATAAAAAGGTAGATAAAATAGAAAATAAACAATTATCTACAAATGATTATAGTGACGATGATAAAGAACTTGTTTTAAGTATTTTAGATAAACTTGAAGTGAGTAATATTAAAGCAGGAGAAAACATTAAATTACAATTTGAAGGCAATAATGTTACAATTTCTTCAATTTCACCAGCCATTTCTGGAGAAAATGGAAAATCTGCATATGAAATAGCTGTCGAACAAGGATTTGAAGGTAGTAAAATTGAATGATTAACTTCTTTAAGAGGGCCTAAAGGTTCTGATGGATTATCTGCATATGATATAGCAGTAAAAAATGGATTTGAAGGTACAGAGTCCGAATGATTAAATTCATTAAATAAAAACGATGAAATTGAAAAACTTCAACTTCAAATAAATGAATTAAAAGCTCTTATAGAAGAAAAAAACAGTTAATAAAATATCTTATATAGAGCTATGTTCTAATAGAGTATATTTATAAAAAAAATCTAATTAAATCAGTGAAATATATCATATTGATTTAATTAGATTTTTATTTTTTTTAATGAATAAAAGTAAATGAAGATATTTTTTAATTAAGGTTGTGGGGATTATTTGCACTAATCCCCATTGTATAATAACCCTTTAATTGATAAGGATTATAAAATGAATATTTTATTCATATTTCAATTCATAGTTATCGTCTTGTCAACTTCAATTCCCACATTTAGTTAGAAGTTTCAAACCATAAAAAATTTTTAATAAATGTATCAAATAGAACAAATAAATTTTATTTTAAACAACCTATTAAGTGTTTGTACGTCTATATCCTCTAAAATAAATCTATTACTTAGGGTCATTTATGAATCGCCAAAGTCATTAAATATGACTCCTTCCTTATTTGAATAAAAGCCTGTATCTTCCCATATACCATCAAATATCTCGCTAATAGGACTTCGAATTTTATTATTAAATGCTAATTACGGATTCTTGATCCTTGGCTGAAACAATGAAATTTCCTTTCATTTATAATCAATTCTTCAAAAAATGTTAATATAATTATTATTAAAAAGGTAATTTTATGTCTATATGCATATTTTCTAAAAACGAGAATTGAAAAAAAATCAAAAATAGTTTCATAAAAACAGATAATTGAAAAGAAGTGCTTCAAATATATGTAAAAGATGATAATGTTTGAAAACCAATATGAGATTATAGATATATTTTATCAAGTAAATGTAGTGTAACTTGTGGAGGAGGGATCATTACAAATACATTTAATTGTATAAAGGATAATGATATACAAGTTGATAATATATATTGTGAAAAAAATGGAATTGAAAAGCCTGACAATAATACTAATGGAACATGTAATACACAACCATGTTCTGATAATGATACAAGATATATTGTTTCAGTAGATGGAATTGCATATTTTTATGAATCAGATTCAAAAGGAACTATAGGAAGACATTTATTTACTCAAAATTTAAATTACAGAGGATTAAGAATAGGTGAAATAAATGATATGAAAATATATGATGGATATCAATATTTTATGGTAAATTTAATCGATGGAAATAATGCAGTTATTAGTGGGATTTATTTACAAAATTATATTAACGGGGGATGTGCTGAGCTTTTAAATGGTGATAGATTTTTAGGTTATTGGCGCCATCCAGCATGATATAATGGGCCTTGCTGGATGGCAAGTGAGTGAAATAATTCGATAAATGTTTGATGGCATATAAGACTCAAAGTTTCTTAAATTTAGTCTATTCCAAAAATTCTTAGTGCTGTAAAAGGTTCTACAGCATAATATGCTTTGCAATTAAATCAAATTTCATACTTATTATTAATAGCTTCTGATAAGTTTTTATTTTGGACAAAGTAGTCTTCTGCTTTATTTTCTAGTTGAAAATATTCTGCTATTGTTTTAAGACTACTTTTTCTTATTAAACCATTATGAAATGGAATGTAAATTTTTAATTTTGATGGTTTTTTTAATTTATTTAATGGAATTTTTTCTTTTTCATTTTGTGATAAAAATTGCCAACTTGTATTAGAAAGTTTATAAATTTCATCTCTAACACATCAATTTAATATTTCTGTAAAATATCCATTACTTTTATTGTTCATATTAAAATCCACTGATTTAATAAATGTATATTTATAATCACCAATTGGAAAAACTGTTACAATTTGATCTCCAAATATGTTTGAATGATTTGATGATGTGCAAAACATTACATTGGATATTCTTGAGCAAAATCCATTTTTTATTAATCAATCATTTATTAATTTATAACAATCTGTTTTATTTTCTCTTGAATCTCTTGTATTAATTCTTGTAAAATTTCCTTTTATTAATGAAGAGTTTTCTCCTCTATATAGTAACCTACCTTTTGGTATTTCTTTTAAAAATTTTGAACAATCATTTTTCAAAATATTCAATATTTCATTGTCTTGTAAGACGGAATCTGATAAAAAGTTTAATAATCTCATAGAATTCCTCAATTAAATTCACTAAGTGGATAAATAATTTTATATTATTTATCGCTCTAAAACAAAATATAAATTGGAGATACAATGAATTATTTAATAATTAAAACGCATCAAGGTTCAAATTATGAATTAATAGAACAATATTTAAAAGAGGATAAAAAGAATATATTTTATAGATTCATAGATGCAAGTAAATATGAAGATTTTATAAAACAATACACAGAGGATTTAAATAATGGATTAATAATTAATCCAATCCAGGATTATTTATTAAATGAAATAAACTGAGAAAAATTTTGTGAAAATATAATTGAAAATACAAGAAATATATATGATTATGAAAGTAATAAGAATCATTACATTGTTTTTATAACTAATGATTTCTATTATACTGCAAAAAATCCAGATAAAACAAATATAAATGTTAAATATATATGGTTAACAAGAAATCCATTTACATCATGAACATTAAAAGATAATTTTGAAACTCCAAAAAAACTTACATATCAAGGAAAGATGTTATTGTACAAATATGAAGAAGAAATTCTTAAATGAGCAGAAGAATCAATAGATGGTTTTAAAAAAGATGAATTGCCAATTTTTTGAAAAAAGTTTTTAAGAGGATTAGATATTTCAATTTTTATTCCTGCATTTTTTATATTTTTATTGATGTTTTCAAAAAAAACAACATATACACCTAATAATAATGATATAGATGAACAACTTATAAATAATCTCGTTGCAGAGTTAGCTATAAAGGTTCCATTTTCAACATTAGCATCTGTTTTAAATTCAGAAAATATAATAAGCTTAGATTCATTTAATTATACAAATATAGATGATGTTTTTTCAGATTCTAATATTTTTGAAAAATGTGGTAAATTAACACAAATAATTACAAAATTTAATTCGTTAACAAACCAAGAAAATAGAAACACTTTATTAAAAATGGTTCAAAATATTGTGTATGTTGCACTTAGAATAAATGATGATTTTCCCGAAATAAATAATCAAAATTTCAATTTTATGGGAATAACTACTGATGATGTTGAGTATTTTTTTACAATTTTATCAAAAATAAATTTTATTGATTTATTTACATCTAAAGAATCAAGAATGAATTTAGTAGCTTTAAGTGCATCCTCTCCTACAGAAATTACATCATTTAAAAATAATAGTGAAGAATATAGATATGGCTTATCATCAACAATAAACAATAAAACAAAAGATGTAGAGACAATAATAAAAAATTATGCAGAAAATAATGAAAGTTTTAATTTAGATGATATTATTAAAACATTCAGTCAAGGTTTTAATAATGGATTTTATGACGGGAAAAATGGATTTGAAAAATTACCAGATGATGAAATAGAAAAATTTGGATATATAATAGGTTCAAAAGGTGGACAAATATATGCAAAATCATCAGAAAAAAATCAAATCCAAACAATAAACTATTATGAAGGAATTAAAGACGGTTATATTTACTTATTCGAATATAATTTTGAAAATTTATTTAATAACACAAAATATATTCAACGTATGAATGTTCTTTTGACTTCACAAAGAGCAAACTTTCAAAATACATATATGAATGCAATTGAAACATATATGTGAGAATTTATGAAAAAAAAACCAACAGATAAATTTTTCTTTACCGAAGAACTTATTCATAACAAACCTGTTGAAACATGAAACACACTATTTAGATTTTTATATGAAGCATTCTTTCAAGAATATGCAGACATACCAGAATTTAGTAATTCAAATTTAACAAATAAAATAAATTTTTCAAATAAAAGCCTTGCATTTTTAGATTTGAAAATATTTTTAGGCAGTGAGCAATTACCAAATACGATAAATTTCAAAAAATATGGATTTTTTATAAACAAAGAAGATTTTATAAAAAATATTCCTTTTCATAACTACATATATGATTGAAATTCAATACCATTCTATGAAAATAATCAACTTGTAGACGAAGACAAAGAAAATGAATATTTTTCATCTACAAGCGAATTAATAAAACAATATGCTGGATACGAATTTAATACAAGTTATTATGAAAATTTAAAATCAAGAGAAGAATATAATAATTTATTTGAAAACAATCGAAAAATAAATGCAAAATTAATTACAAATACCCCCCTAAAAATCTACCAACTTGATAGAAGTGGATTTAAAGTAAAAGAATCATATAAAACAACAGAAGCAACAGGAATGACAAAATGAACTAACATAGAAATGAATATAAATAAAAATTATATATATTCAAATCTTATATTCTTTAGGCTAGAAATTTCTAAAGAAAAATTTGAAAGATTTAAAATAAATGGATTCTCTCTAAATATCAACGACAAACAACATATTTTAGAATTATATACATTTCCAGATAAATTAGAAGATGTATCATCAAAATATTTAGCAGAATTTACTAAAACAAATTCAAATGACCCAACTCCAATTTTTTATGGTTACACTAAAGATCCATTAATGAGATATTTCACAACATGATTAGCATTTAATGCATCAAATTTATCAATAAAATAAAAGGAAGAAAAAATGAAAGGAATAAGAGAAAAAATAGACAAATATCTTTCAGAAAAATGATTTTATTCAGTTGATTTCCCACTTACAAAAGAAGAACAAAAAGAAATAAAAATAGCTTTAACAGATTCACTTTTAAATAAAGAAAATGAAATTATCTGAAAAGATCGTGGTGGACATGTGACAAGTGACATAGTAATAAAAACAGATCAAAATAATAAAAATCCAAATGCAAACATGGAGGTACTGAACGGAAATCGGTTCATATTCAATATCTGTAAAAACAACAGAACCCTTTGAAGATTATGCTCCAAATTTTGAATTAAAACTATTATCTCTTTCTTTTGATTATCAAAGAAATTAGCAAGGCCTTTCTTCTCTTTAGCCAATTTAGCATAATGACTGTTTGATAATTTGAGAACTGTTGAAAATACTGTAGATGGCGTAGATGAAGCCGCGTTCATGTAACTTGAACGAATGGAATCTTGTTTATTTGCTGCATATTGTAGGTTTTCCAACACGGCAAACAGCCTTCCACAAAGATACCCTTGATTTTGATTTTCTTTGTCTAACATAA
>OLFV01002084.1_pt1 | contig 16287 bp, 10 predicted proteins | sample 1605551 | NCBI WGS metagenome assembly OLFV01 (sample SAMEA3888922, study PRJEB22519) | human gut metagenome | biome: human gut; feature: human-associated habitat; material: faeces | place: Denmark | collected 2011
GCCTTTATACCCAGGGCGTTGCCCTGGGCTAAGAGCTTCTGCCCTTTCAGGGCGTTCCAACCGTACAGGTCGATAAATCTCAAATTTGTATTTGTTTATTTATTTGCTGAGATCGAAACCAACGCGGATGCCATCATAGTTTTTGGAGATTTCGCCGATAGTACCGAGAGTGGTGTTGCCGCTCAGGGCAGTCAGCGTCTGGATGATGGTAAGCAGTTTCTTCGACTCGAAGAGAATGCTGATGCCAGATGTGTTCTTGGTGGCGAAACCATTGAGGCTAAGCAGCAGACGGCCTTTCAGGTCGATGGCGTGAGTCTTCTCGTCGAAGGTGTAAGTGCCGCTCCATGACTTTCCGTCTATCTTGGCATTGAAGGTGCCGTCCTCGTTGAACTTGAAGTAAGTGTTCGAACTGTTGAATCCAGCTTTCTGATAATAGGTGCTTAACTTTTCCTCCACCTTCTTGGCAGCGATTTCGCCACCCGCTTTCGCCAACAGGTTCTCTGAGGTAAAGGCGCAGCCAGGCGATTTATATTTCCATGTGTGGGCGCAGAGGTCGGCTTTCTTGAATGTGGTTGAGCCAATCACGTTGTCGAGAATGCTTCCCACGATGCTTCCCACCTTGCTTGTGGTGGAGCCTGTGCTGTTGCTGCTGTTTCCGCCAGCATAGCCCAAGAGTTCTGCTAATACTCCTACGGCAGAAGACTTGACAGTGTCGGCAGAATGTGTCTTGGAAGAGTCTGTCGTGGCTGTGGAAGCTGTTGTTGCGGTCGATGTTGAAGATTTGGAGGAAGTCTTCTTGGCAGTGGTGGTAGACTTCTTCTTAGTAGTAGCCTTCTTTTTCTTGGTTGATTTCTTGGCAGGAAGGCTGCTCATTTCGGATGTTGTGGCGCTCTCGGCGCATGTCTCGTTGGCAAGGCTGCCTGTGGTGCATGTCAGCACAAGGGCAACCATCATGAATACTTTCTTCATTTTTGTTGATACTTTTTTGATGTTTTCAAGTTGAAGAACTCCTTTTTTCTCTCTCTTTTGACCTCTGAATCTCTTGTGTTCGGAAGTCCAGTGTGGAGTTTATGCTTTTTCGGGTGCAAATATCGCAAAAAAAGCGCAGATGGAGAAAGGGGAATGGATATTTTTTGTAGGTTTTTCCCTATTTCTCCTTGATTTATGTCAAAAAATGAGGTTTTTAGTGTTCTTTTCTCACTTTTTTCGTGGTGCTTGTAGTCAGAATGCTTTATCTTTGCATCATTACAAATCGCAATAGGTTATGGATTATAGTTTAATTAAGGTCAATGCAGAGGTTGAGAATCTTGCACAGGACAAATGCCAGCAGATTCTTCATGACCGACGTGAAGCCCTCGCTAACAAGGTTAGAAGAAGAGCTTAAAAAACAGGAGAGATTGTTTTCTCAAAAAGACACAAAAAGAATTGACATTCCGGGAACGTCGTTTCCCGTGTAACGTAAAAGGTCCCGTTGACAGAACTTGGTTCTGCGACGGGACCTTTTATGGTTTTATTGTTTTCTCTAACTTCCCATTTCTGAAAAGTTCGTTGAACTTTTATTTTCCAGCCTCTTCCTTGGTAGCCTTCATGATGACTTCCAGGTGGTTGCCTGGCTTGAGGACGATATTCTTGAGGAAGTCGCCTATAGCCTTGCTGTCGACGCTGCTTACTGTCTTCACGTAATCAGTGTGCAGGTCGATGCCGTTGATGACATAGTTGCGCAGGATGCCAGTCCAGTAGCCATTGGTCTTGGCGTCTACCGAAGCCTGCTTGGTCAGAATCTCCTTGATCTTCTGCAGATCGCTGGCGTTAGGCTGCTCTACGGTAGTCTTCAGGCCAGAGAAGAAGTAAGGCAGAGCCTCGTCGAGCTTCTCGGGGTTGAGCTGTGCGCTGCCGGTCAGGCTGAGGGCTAACTGTCCGTCCCAGTCGAGCTCCATGCTTGCCTCGGCTCCTGCATGGTAGGCTGCACTCAGCTTCTCGCGTATGTTGCGCAGATAGTCCATCTGGAGCAATCGTGCAGAGATGTCGGCGAGCACGCTTGTCTGCAGGGTGTAAGGAGTCTTGGCATACCATATCTCGGTCACCTGCGACATTGGGTTCTCCATGCTCTTGGTGAAGATGTTTTTCACCTCGCCTGTAGCTACAGGGATGGCCTTGTTCTTCAGCTTGGCGCCCTTGCTTGGAATAGAGGCGATGTACTGCTCGATGAGTGGCAGGAGAGTGGCCTCGTCGTAGTTGCCCACGAAGAAGAAGGTGAAGTCCTTGGCATTGGTGAACATCTGCTTGCCCAGTTCGAGCACGCGGTCGTAGTTGACAGCATCGAGGTCTTCGGTCTTAGGGATGCGTGCCATCTTGTTGCCCATGTAGATGGTGCTCTGCAGCGAATCCTGGTAAACCATCTCTGGGTTCTTGCTCTGGTTGGCAAGAGCGGTCTTGATGGTGCTCAGGAGGTTGGCAGCCGATTTCTCGTCCTTGCTCAGCGCTGTCATCTTGAGGTAGATGAGCTGCATGAGGGTTTCGATGTCCTTAGGAGTAGAGTTGCCTGAGAGTCCATGCTTGAAAGGAGTGACGGTGTAAGCCACGCTTGCCTGCTTGCCTGCGAGGGCTTTCTCGAGGTCGTTGCTTGAGAACTGGCCCAGACCGCTGGCGTTGAGCAGCATGTCGCCCATGAAGGCGAAGGTGTAGTCGGCTTTGTCGAGTGCTGCGTAACCTACGTTGGCTGTGGCAGCAAACTGTATCTCGTTGTCCTTGTAGTCGGTCTTCTTCAGCACCACCTTGGCACCGTTGGAGAGGGTGAGGGTCTTGAATCCCAGCTTCTTGTCTTCTGCTGTCTTTTTGATCTTGCCAGCCTTAGGCTTCTGGGCGATGAGAGGCTCCTGCTTCACATTGTCCACATAGGCCTCGAGCTTCTCGCCGCGCACCTGCTTCACGATGTCGGCAAGCTCCTGCTCGGTGGGATAAACAGCACCGTCGGCCTCGCGCATCATGACGAGTGACACCAGGTTGGTGTCGGTTTCGCAAATCAACTGCTTGGCGTACTGGTTGACAGCCTCTACAGGGATGTGAGGCACCAGCATCTGATAGATCTGATATTCGTCCTCTACCGAAGGGATAGGCTCGTTGCTGGTGAAGTTGTCCACATATTGAGTGGTGAACTGTTCGTTCTTCATCTTGTCGCGATTGGTGTAAACCTTCTCCATCTGGCTCATAAACTCATCCTTGGCACGCTGATACTCAGTGGCAGTGAAGCCGAAGTCGTGTGCACGCTTCAGTTCGCGCATCACGGCGGCATAAGCCTCCTTTATCTGTCCGTCCTTGGCAGCGCCGAAGGAAGTGAGCGCCTCCTTGGTGCTTGAGAGCAGATAGTCGCCAATGCTGGTTCCTGCCTGCAGATAAGGGCAGTCGGGCTCCTGCGATTTCTCGTTGAAGCGGGCATTCATCATGCTGGCAAAGATGTTGTCCATATAGCCTTTGAGCAGATAGTCGACACCGTTCTTCAGCGAGTCGGGTGTGGCTTCGTGCTTCATGAAGATCTGGAAAATGCCCATCTGCTGCTCCTTGTCCTTGTCTACCACGTAGATGCCCTGGTTGTTGTCGGGCACTTCCACGGGCACTACCTTGGCAGCGTTGGCTGGCACCTTGATGCCTCCGAAGAGCTTCTTGATTTGTGCCTCGATATGGTCTACGTCCACATCGCCGACGATGATGATAGCCTGGTTGTCTGGGCGATACCACTTGCGGTAATAGGCGCGCAGGGTCTCTGGGTCGCAGCCGTCGACGACGCTCATCAGTCCGATAGGCATGCGGTAGCCATACTTACAGCCAGGGTAGAGCTTAGGAAGGGCACGCTCCAGTATGCGCTGCTGTCCCACCATGCGCATACGGTACTCGTTGTGCACCACGTCGCGCTCGTCGTTGATGGCTTCTTTGGTGAGAGAGATGCCGTTGCTCCAGTCTTTCAGGATGAGCATACATGAGTCTACTGCCGACACGCGTGTGGTGGGCACGTCGGTGAAGTAGTACACGGTTTTCTCAATAGAGGTGTAGGCATTGAGGTTGCGGCCATATTCCACACCGATGCTCTGCAGGTATTCCTGGAGGCTGTTGCCCTGGAAGTGCTCAGAGCCATTGAAGGCGAGGTGCTCCAAGAGGTGAGCCAGACCGCGCTGGTCGTCGTTTTCGTTGATAGAGCCTACTTTCTGTGCGATGTAGAAGCTGGCTACATGCTCAGGGAAACTGTTGCGTCGGATGTAATAAGTCAGACCATTGTCCAAATGGCCTATTCTCACATCTTTGTCTACCGGGATAGGTGGCATCATCTGAGCCATGGCCTGTCCGGCAGTAAGCAGCACGATGGCTGCAGCAAAAAACTTCTTAAGTTTCATAATAGCTGATGTTGGTTTATATATAATAATGTGTATTTATTCTTCTTTCATAAACTTGATGCTGCAAAAGTAGCACATTTCTAACGACAAAGCAAGCATTTGGGAAGTTTTTTCCAAAAATGCCTGCATTCTTAACATTAAACTAACATTCCACTAACATAACCTAACATTAGATTCTGTTTTTCAGCCCTTCGCTTTCAGAAAACTGTTCATCCAGCTGCCACGATAGAGGCGGATGAGGAACAGGATGCCGCGGAAAGTCAGTTCGGTGGCCATGGCTATCCATACACCTTCCAGGCCGAAGCGCTGCGAGAGGGCATAGGCCAGGGTGAGGCGCACCAACCACATTGTTCCCAGGTTGATGGCGGCAGGCTTGAAGGTGTCGCCGGCTCCCACGCAGACACAATAGGTCACGATGCTGGCAGCAAAGAACGGTTCGGCAAAAGCCTCTATGCGAAGACAGCGTGTGCCTAAGTCGCAGATGGCGTCGACGGGAGAGAGTACTGCCATCATGCCCGGTGCAAAGAGATACATGACAACACCCATCACTGCCATTACGCCCATGCCGAGACCCACCGTCATGTAGGCAAAATTGCGGCACAAGTCGATGCGGCCAGCGCCATGGGTCTGACCGACGAGCGTGGTGGCGGCATCGCCTATTCCGTAGCCAGGCATATAGCACAGGCTCTCGGCGGTGATGGCAAATGAGTGGGCGGCAATGGCGATGTTGCCCAATGGTGCCACTATCATGGTGCTGACAATCTGTGCACCGCTCATCAGGATGTTCTGTATGGTCAAGGGAATGCTTATCTTGAAGGCATTGCGCACGTATTCGCGTACCCAGCTGAAGCGAATCTTGTCCTGACGCAGGTTGAGAATCTTGTTGTGGCAGGCTGCCTGCCAAAGGTTGGGCAGCGAGATGCAGATATAAGCTAAGGCGGTTCCGAAGGCTGCGCCCACCACGCCCATGTGCAGCACATAGATGAAGATGTAGTTGAACACGACGTCGCACAGGCAGATCAGAATTGCCATGACGCTGGGCATGTGCATGTTGCCTGCGGCCTTGAGCATCATGCCCGACATGTGGTACAGGTAGACAAAGGGCAGCACGAGGCTGTAGACCAGGAAATAGGCCGATGACTTGTCGGCAATGTCATCGCCTCCGCCCAACCAGTGGGGCAGGGGAGAATGAATGCCCACGCCGATGAGGGCTATCAGGATGCTGAAGATGATGCCGCAGAGCAGCGAGTGGCGAAACACCTGGCGGGCTTTGCCGAAGTCGTTGGCTCCGATGAAGTGGGCTACCTGCACTGAGAAACCAGTGGCAAAGGCACTCAGCAGGCTGCCGATAAGCCAGGTGGTGGACTCGATGAGTCCGATGCTCGCTGAAGCCTCTGCACCCAAATGTCCCACCATAGAGGCGTCGATAAAGAACATCATGACGGTGGAAATCTGTGCCAGCATGGAGGGAATACTCAAGCCTACGATGAGGTTCAGTTTCTCACCGCGGTGCATGGAGCGTCCTGCCCGTATCGATTCCATCAGATATTCTGTCTTTTTGCTATATAACATAATGTTTGTATTGCCATTTATTGTTTTCTGTTGAACTGCCCAGTAGTATGTAGGAACAGTCAAAGCGAGAAAATGGCGATCCCTCCTAAAAGGAATCGCCATTTTTATGATTTGAATGTTAAATTTCTATTTATCCCAAAATACAAGATCTTATCACCTTTAAACAAAACCTCTATCTATTGGGTTGAATTCAGCGGATAAGAAAAAGAGAATCTTGAAAACTCTTTTCTATATCCTGACTTCATTCACTTTTCGTCGTCCTTGAATAACAATCTCTTATTTACCTTTAGATTCTAATACCTGTCGTCCTTGAATAACAATCTCTTGTTTACCTAAAACTAATAACCTATCACAATCTATTACCTAACTAAAAACCTAAAACTTATAATTCTGGTGCAAAGGTACTACTATTCTTGAAATCTGCAATACTTTTGCGTATATTTTTGCATGAAAATAACATTTTTTTGCTTATAAGCCCAAAATGTGTGCGAACACATACACTTGTTTATTCTTTGAAACATATTTTTAGAATTTGAATTTTGGAGCATCAGGAGTTAAGGAGTTTCTTCAGGAGTTAAGGAGTTAAGACAACAGTTTTGTGGGCTTGAAATTTAACATTAGACATTCCCTCAAGGCTATTGTCTTAACTCCTTTAACTCCTTAACTCCTTTTAACTCCCGAAGAAACTCCTCCGAGTTGATGGGGAAAATAAAAAAGTCCTGTGCCGAAGAAGCACAGGACTTTCTGTATGGAGGAATAGAATTATTTCTTAATCCATTTGCCATCGGTGTACCAACCCTTGAGCACAATCTCGAATTTGAGCATTGAGTAAGCAGGAATGGTTAAACTGCTGCTCTGGCTGGAACCATAGCCGAGAGTGTAAGGCATGTAAACCATCCAGTGGTCGCCGATATGAGTCATTTTCATCAGGGCAGTGGCAAATCCGTCGACAACGCCCTTCACAATGAAATTGCTAGTCTGAGCCTTGTTGACATCATAGTCGCCGGTGAAGTTGTGGTCGAAGACATAGTCGTTCTTCAGCATGCCCTTGTAGCTGACCATCACCGAGTCGGTGTAGAGAGGGCGCACGGCAGAACCTTCGCCCTGCTGCATCACCTGCACCACGATGTTGTCTTCCTGCTCATTGAAGGTAGGAGTGACAGGCTGGTTGTTGAGATCCGTATTTCCCGTTTGGTTCTCCATACTCCAATTGCGGTAGACGTGCCATCCGTTGGCTTCTCCCTCCTGCTTGGCCTTGACAAGAATCTCGGCAAAAGCCGTCTTGTTCTTTGCCTGCCATTCGTCGTACTCGGAGTCGGTGTTTTCGTCTGTCTCGCTGCATGATGCCAGCACAAGAGCCGACATCATGAGCAGAAACAGATATTTCAAATTCTTCAAATTCATCTATGTGTATTTGACTTTTTTCCGTTGTTCGTTTAGAAGTTCTTGATCTCCGCGCCAAGCTTCTTCAGTACGCTCGTGATGCTCACACGGTCCTCGATGATGCCGCGAAGCTCGCTGATGGCAACACGCTCCTGCTTCATCGTGTCACGATAACGCAGAGTAACCTTGTGGTCGTTAGGAGTATCGTGGTCTACGGTGATACAGAACGGAGTACCGATGGCATCCTGACGACGGTAGCGCTTGCCGATAGAGTCCTTAGGATCGCCATAGTGGGTGTTGAAGTGGAACTTCAGCTCGTCAACGATCTCGTGAGCCAACTCGGGCAGGCCGTCCTTCTTGTCGAGTGGGAATACGGCACACTTCACAGGAGCCAATGCCTCAGGCAACTTCAGAACCACGCGGCTCTCGCCGTTCTCGAGCTTCTCCTCGCAGTAAGAGTGGCACATCACGCTGAGGAACATACGGTCTACACCGATAGAAGTCTCTACATCGTAAGGTACGTAGCTCTCGTTCTTCTCAGGATCGAAGTACTTGATAGAGCGGCCGCTGAACTTCTCGTGCTGAGAAAGGTCGAAGTTGGTACGGCTGTGAATGCCCTCTACCTCCTTGAAGCCAAATGGCATCTTGAACTCGATGTCGGTAGCAGCGTTGGCATAGTGGGCCAGCTTCTCGTGGTCGTGGTAGCGATAGTTCTCGTTGCCCATGCCGAGTGCCTCGTGCCATGCCAGACGAACCTTCTTCCAGTACTCAAACCACTTCATCTCGGTGCCAGGCTGGCAGAAGAACTGCATCTCCATCTGCTCGAACTCGCGCATACGGAATACAAACTGGCGAGCCACAACCTCGTTGCGGAATGCCTTACCTATCTGGCAGATACCGAAAGGAAGCTTCATGCGGCCTGTCTTCTGAACGCTCAGGTAGTCGACAAAGATACCCTGGGCAGTCTCAGGACGCAGATAAACCTTGCTGGTAGCATCGCTCGCTGCACCCATCTGGGTAGAGAACATCAGGTTGAACTGACGAACGTCTGTCCAGTTCTTGGTGCCGCTGATAGGACATACGATGCCCTCGTCCTCGATGATCTGCTTCAGCATCTCGAGGTTAGGACCCTGCATGGCCTCGGTGTAGCGGGCATGAAGGTCGTCGAACTTCTTCTGATTCTCCAAGACGCGAGGATTGGTGGCGCGGAACTGAGCCTCGTCGAAACTGTCGCCGAAGCGCTTCTTAGCCTTGGCGATCTCCTTGGCGATCTTCTCCTCGTATTTGGCCATGTGGTCCTCGATGAGCACATCGGCGCGATAGCGCTTCTTCGAGTCGCGGTTGTCGATCAATGGATCATTGAACGCATCCACGTGACCTGAAGCCTTCCAAACTGTAGGGTGCATAAAGATGGCTGCGTCGAGACCCACAATGTTCTCGTGCAGCAATACCATGCTCTGCCACCAGTACTGCTTGATATTGTTTTTCAGCTCGACACCGTTCTGACCATAGTCGTAAACGGCTGCCAAACCATCATAAATTTCGCTACTTGGAAACACGAAGCCATACTCTTTGCAATGGCTTACAATCTTCTTAAAAACATCTTCTTGTGCCATGATGAAATCTTATATTTTTCAAATTTTCGGCAAAGATACGCCTTTTTCTCGAATTTTCTTTGTATTTTTGCCTAAAATATATAAAATAAGTATTAAAAGCTATCTATGAGCGACGAAATTAAAGACAAAGACGAACTTCAGAAGGGTGGTGAGCCACAAGATTTGGATGCGGCTGAACAGCATTCCGACTACAAGCCTATCAACAGGTTTGACGCTTCGGCGGTGCGCCATCTTAGCGGAATGTACCAGAACTGGTTCCTCGACTATGCCTCCTATGTAATTCTTGAGCGTGCCGTGCCTCATATCGAGGACGGACTGAAGCCCGTGCAGCGACGCATACTGCACTCGATGAAGAGAATGGACGACGGAAGATACAACAAGGTGGCGAATATCGTGGGACACACCATGCAGTTTCACCCGCATGGTGACGCCTCTATCGGCGACGCACTCGTACAGATGGGACAGAAAGACCTGCTCATCGACACACAGGGAAACTGGGGAAATATCCTCACCGGCGACCGTGCGGCGGCTTCACGATACATAGAGGCGCGTCTGTCCAAGTTCGCGCTCGACGTGGTGTTTAATCCCAAGACCACCGACTGGCAGCTCTCCTATGACGGCCGCAACAAGGAGCCTATTACGCTCCCCGCCAAGTTCCCCTTGCTGCTGGCACAGGGGGCAGAGGGCATTGCCGTAGGTCTGAGCAGCAAGGTGCTGCCACACAACTTCAATGAGCTTTGCGATGCTGCCGTACACTATCTCAAGGGCGAGCCTTTCACCATCTATCCCGACTTCCCTACGGGTGGAGCCATCGATGTGGGCAAGTATAACGACGGACAGCGTGGAGGCGTGCTGAAGGTGCGTGCCAAGATAGACAAACTCGACAACAAGACGCTTGTCATCACCGAGATTCCTTTCAGCAAGACCACCGGAAGCCTCATCGACTCCATCACCAAGGCGGTGGAGAAGGGAAAGATAAAGGCCAGAAAGATAGAGGACGTTACCTCTGCCAACGTGGAGATCCTCGTCCATCTGGCTCCCGGAACCTCTTCCGACAAGACCATGGACGCACTCTATGCCTTCAGCGACTGCGAGATCAACATCTCGCCCAACTGCTGTGTCATCGAGGACAATAAGCCTTGCTTCCTCACCGTGAGCGATGTGCTGCGCCACAGCGTAGACCGCACCATGGGACTGCTGCGCAAGGAGCTGATGCTGCGCAAGGGTGAACTGGAGGAGCAGCTCTTCTTCTCCTCGCTCGAGCGTATCTTCATCGAGGAGCGCATCTACAAGGAGCGCAAGTTCGAGCAGAGCAAGAGTCAGGACGAGGTTGTGACCTTTATCGCCTCGAAGCTGGAGCCTTTCAAGGACAAGCTCTTCACAGCCGTAGTCGACGGAAAAGGCAAGGTGGAGTATGCATTCCACAGAGAGATAACGCGCGAGGACATTCTGAAACTCCTTGAAATCAAAATGCAGCGCATCCTGAAATATAATAAGGACAAGGCCGACGACCTCTTGCTGAAAATCAAAGCCGAACTGGCGGAGATAGAGAACGACCTCGCCCACATGACAGATGTCACCATCAACTGGTTTGAATATCTCAAGACCAAGTATGGCAAGGCGCATCCACGACGCACCGAGATAAGAAACTTCGACACCATCGAGGTGACCAAGGTGGTGGAGGCCAATAAGAAACTCTACATCAACCGACAGGAAGGATTCGTGGGTACAGGACTGAAGAAGGATGAGCTGGTGTGCAACTGTTCCGACCTCGACGATATCATCATCTTCTATAAGGACGGAAAGTTCAAGGTGACCAAGGTGGCCGACAAGATCTTCGTGGGAAAGAACATCCTTCATGTGCAGGTGTTCAAGAAGAACGATAAGCGAACCATCTACAACTGTGTGTATCGCGACGGCAAGCAGGGCGAATACTTCATCAAGCGATTCAACGTGACGTCGATGACACGCGACAAGATGTACGACATCACGCAGGGAACGCCCGGAAGCCGTGTCATCTACTTCACGGCCAACCCCAACGGCGAGGCTGAAATCATCAAGATAACACTGGATCCAGACCTCTCGAAGAAGCGACAGAGCATCTTTATCGAGAAAGATTTCTCGGATATTATCATCAAGGGACGTGCCGCCAAGGGCAATCTGCTCACCAGGAGAACCATCCGTCGCATTGGTCTGAAGAGTCATGGACACAGTACCTTGGGAGGAAGAAAGGTGTGGTTCGATCCTGATGTCAACCGTATCAATTACGACGAGAACGGACGTTTCCTCGGCGAGTTTAATGACGATGAATATATCTTGGTGGTTCTCGACAATGGCGAGTTCTATATCACCAACTTCGACCCCAACAACCACTATGAGGACAATATCCTGCGACTGGAAAAGTGGGACGAGCATAAGATATGGACTGCCGTTCTCTATGATGCCGACAACGAAGGCTATCCTTACATCAAGCGATTCACCATGGACGCTGCCAAGCGCCATCAGAACTTCCTTGGTGAGAATGTCAACAGCAAGCTGATTCTCCTTACCGATACAGTTTATCCTCGTATCAAGGTGACTTATGGAGGTGTGGATGCTGTGCGTCCTGCCGAGGAAATCGACGCCGAGCAGTTTATCGCACAGAAGAGTTTCAAGGCTAAGGGAAAACGACTCTCTACCTGGAACATCGGTACTATTGAGGAAATAGAGCCGACCCGTTTCCCAGAGCCTGCAGATACAGCCGATGCTGCCGACGCAGCCGAGGGCGATGAGACGACAGCCGATGGCGATGCTGCCGACGGCAAAGTGTCGTCCCGGACAAAGGCAAAATCATCCGACGAGAACCTCGACCCTGATGCCGGCAAGAGCCAGCAACAGATTATCGATGAGTTGACAGGACAGACAAGCCTCTTCGACGATAAGAACTTTACTGCGGAAGACGAAAAAGACCGCGACTGGCTGAAGGATCAATAGGGGAGTTACTTCAGAAGTTAAAGAAGAAACTTCCTTCTCCATAAAGTAAGCCGCCCCAGAAGTTTAAAGCTATCTGTGGCGGCTTAAAAGAAAAGATTTACCCTGTATTATTACTCAATAATAATCAAAACTCTGCGGCATTCCTCCTTTGAACAGCCGTTGCTGTCGCCAATGGCCTTCCCCAACTTGATGTCGAAGTCCTTGATGCCTTGTTTCTTCAGGAAGTTGACAACATTGTTCAGACGACCCTCGCTGAGTTTGTAGTTCTTTGAAGAAACTCCGTCCGACGAAGCCTCACCGATGATGGTAAGCTTGTAGTCGTCCTGTTCCTTCAGGGTGTTGATAAACTTCTTCAAGCGAAGTCTTTCCTGAGTCGTGATGTTGGTCTTGTCTACGGTGAAGAATACCTCGTAAGATTTCACCTTCTTCGACTTCTCGCAGTCGTCGAGCAATGACTGCAGCTCGGCATTGTCCTTGCGGCAAGCCTTCAGACTCTCAGACAATCCGTTGTATGCACGCTGCTTTTCAGCCAATTGCTTTTCGTAGGCTTCCTTCATTTCGGCCTGATCTCTCAGAGCCTTGTAGTAGCGGGCCTTGTTGCTTGGCATCACCTTGCTGACGAAGTTGAAGCGAAGAACCACTCCTGCACTGTACATTCCTTTAGGAGTCAAGTCCTTGTTGAGAGGCAGATAGCTGTATCTGCCGAATACACCTGCTGTCCAGCGAGAGGAAAGGTCGTATTCCAACGACAGGGTTGCCGGGATATACATCGCATCTACATGTTCGTTGAAGGCATGACTCTTCATGTAGTTGTGGGTGTAGACGTTGTAGTATCCTTCACCCTTGGCAACAGCCATCTCTCTGAAAGAGAAGGTAGTGGAGTTGCGGCTCCATCCACGCAGATAACCGACACCGACTCCCAACCAGAGGTTGAGCTGCTGAGCCTTGCGGTTGTGCCAGAACTCCATGATGTTGAAGTCTACATTCAGGTCGGCCATGGCGTACTGCATGGTATAGCGGTTCTGGAATCTGTCCATCTTGGTCTCCAAGGTCGTAGGATAGGTTTTTCCTGTAGAAGGATCTTTTATCTCATAATCCTTGTTCGTTGTGGTAGAGAGCATGCCCTTGTCTGTCGACCTGAGCATGTCGTACTCTAAGTTCAAACCCAGTCTTACCCAGGGCTTGATATTGTATTTCACTCCGACACCTCCGAAGGGCATGATGTGCTTTCTTTTAGCTATCTCGTCCATACCCCTCATGCCATGATATAGAGTTCCTCCTCCCTGGATGTAAACCGACCAAGTGTGAGTACGCACCGTATCATTGTAGGTTTGTGCTTGGAGTGTGGCAGCCGTCGCTAAGACGGCGACTGCCATGGTTAAACGTTTTATTCTCATAATTGTAACTGCTTTGAATTTGTAATGCGGTAGCATATTGGCATGAGATGTTCATGCTCTTTCTGCAGATTCTTACTTATTCGGGATACTCGAAAGTTGGAGTTCCTGTTGCATCAGCATCATTTTGCAAGTAAAAGTTGCACTTCAAAACCGACATGATGACTCCATCTTTATAGGTAGTCAAGTTAAGCAATGTGTTGCTGACTCCTCCATAGGAGAGGCTATTCTTTCCTTTGGCATCCACGTAAAGGATGTGTAAGATGTTCTTAACGGTTGAAGTAATATTATAATTCATCTGCTCTGGCACTTTGGCTATTCTGATAACCTTCTTGCCGTTGGCGAGTTGCATGGGCTGGAGTGTACCTGCCACAACTTCTGTTGTTGAAACAACTTGCTCGGTATTTACCTTGATTAAGTTGTTGTTCTGTACCGTGCCTGTATAAGCTGAATAGTAGGCGTTGCACAGGATGGTAGGCTTCTGTACCTCAAGCATGTCTGAGATGATTTTCTTCAGTTCTGGATTTGCATTGACTGCTACCCACATAGAAGGCTCCATGTATACAGAGGTCTTGTCGGCTGGATCCTGATAGATTCCGTTGTCGGCAGCCATCTTTTCCAGTTGCTTCAGCATGGTCTGTGAGTTGGCATCCTGCTTGTCCTTCAGCTCATTAATGGCTGTGGTAAGGGCATTCTTCAGTTTTTTGTTAGATTTTACAACTTTTGCCAATCCTTTTTCAATAGCAGTGTTGAGAGCTGCGGTCTGTGCGGTGATAGCATCAACCACTCCTGCGATGACAAGGTTCATGTCGGTTGTCTGCTGTGTGATGGCACTCTTTATGCCGTTCTCCAAGCCTGTGATAGAGCCCTTAATCTCGCCTCCCTGTGTGGTGATGGCTGTTCCGATAATGCCGCCCTGTTGGTTTACTGCTGCCACAATAACGTCACCGTTCTGACCGATGGCTGTAACGATCTTGCCGCCCTGCTGCTCTATCATCTCCTTCAGAGCAATGAGCTGGTTCTTCATGCCGTTCTCCATGTTGACAATGGCTGTTGTGTTGTCACTCAACTTAACGGTGAGTTGTCCAGTCATGTCATCGATGCTACCCTTTACTGCTGTGTAGCCCGCGGTGATGTTGGTGTTCACATTGTCGATGGCGGTCTTCAGGTTGCTGAGTTCTGTCTTGATTTCGCCAAGTGAAGTGTTGTTGCTACCAAGTTTGTTCTCCACTGCTGTGAGACGGAGGTCGAGCGTGGTGTTGATCTTGTCGTTGACAACCTCAATCTTTGCGAGCCCTGCACCAACGGTGGTGTTGATGGCTTCTATCTTGCTACCCAGAGTAAGAGCCTGGCTCTTCAATTCTGTTGTGAGGTCGAGGATGCTACTCTTGAGCTGTGCTACGATGAGTGAGCCGTTGGTGTCGATGGTGAGGCGGAGCAGTTTGCTCTGTGCTTCGAACGTATCACTCATTTGACCAATAGCAGTCACGATCTTTTTGCCATGATTGTCAATCTTGGTATTCAGCTCGGTGAAACCATTAACAAGCGTGGTGTTGATCTGAGCAAGACCATTCTTTGTTGTCTTCTCAAGAAGCTTGATGGCACCCGTGTTTTTGTTTATCTCTACCTTGATGTCAGCGAGACCAGTCTGTACAGCTAAGGTGAGCGCATTGAGACGTGCATCCAGACTCTTTGTTTGGTCGTTGATAGCCTTGATGATGGCATCAGCCTTAGCCACGATGGTAGCATTGAGGAGCTTGCCAGTGGTGTCAATCTGCAGGCGCAGAACCTCACCATTTCTGTCCATTGCGGTCACCATCTTATTGCCATTTTCGTCTATTGTGGTCTTGATGGCTGTGAAACCGTTCAAGAGAGTTTCGTCTATCTTGAGCAAGCTGGTGTTGATATTGCCTAAGCTGCCCTGAGTATTGTCATCGAGGAGCTTGATGGCACCTGTGTTATTGTTGATTTCCACCTTGATGTCCTTCAGACCTGTCTCTATAGCTGTGGTCAGTGCATTGAAGCGCTCTTCCATAGTAGAAGTCTGGTCGTTGATAGCCTTGATGATAGCCTCGGCGTTAGCTATTAAGGTAGCATTGAGGAGCTTGCCAGTGGTGTCAATCTGCAGGCGCAGAACCTCAGCATTTTCGCTCAATGCGGTCACCATCTTATTGCCATTATCGTCTATTGTAGTTTTGATGGCTGTGAAGCCGTTGAGCAGTGTGGTGTTGATGGTGTTGAGACCTGCCTTGAGGCTCTCACCCTGTGCGGTGATAGCACCCGTGTTCTTGTCAATTTCCACCTTGATGTCGGCAAATCCACCCTTCACGGCAGCTGTCAAGGCTGCTATGCGCTCAGCCATGGTGTTGCCCTGGTTGTTGATCACATCTACAAGGGCATTGCCAGAAGCCAAGATCTGTGCTGAGATAAGCTTACCGGTGGTATCAATCTGCAGGCGCAGTATATCGCCATTCTGATTCATGGCATATACGATGGCTTCGCCTTGTGCGGTTACCTGACCTGTGAGTGTGGTCAACTGCAGGCTCAATGCCTCGAAACCATTAAACAGAGATGTGTTGATGTCTTTCAGACCATTCTTGGTGTTCTCGCTCAATATGGTGATGGCACCAGTATTGGCTTCTACTGCCACCTTGATGTCTGCCATGCCGTCTCTCAACAATGTGTTGAGGGCATCAAAGCGCTCTTTCAGAGTCTTGTTTAAGTTATTGACTGCATCTACCAGTGCCGAGTAGTCATTGATAAATGTGTTTCCACCATAATCGACAGTAGGTTCAGTTACGTCCGTACATGCCGACAAGCTCAAGGCTGCTATGAGCAACATAGGATAAAACTTCTTTTTCATAATTAATTTAGGTTTTAAGCTCCACTTTTCCTTATACACCTTTTAAATATATACCCCAGTTCGGGATAAGAATAGTTCATAAAAAAGTTGGTAGTCTCACA
>OLFV01002106.1_pt1 | contig 16105 bp, 15 predicted proteins | sample 1605551 | NCBI WGS metagenome assembly OLFV01 (sample SAMEA3888922, study PRJEB22519) | human gut metagenome | biome: human gut; feature: human-associated habitat; material: faeces | place: Denmark | collected 2011
TGACCGTTTTCGACCAGCTGATAGAGCGCGCCGATCATGTTCGTCACGCCGTTCCACTCGCTGCTGCTCGCGCTGACGGAGACCGTGATGCGGTCGCCGACCTGAAGCGCACGCATGGAAGCCAAATAGCTCTCGCTGGACTTGAGGTTGACCGACAGCACATACTGCCCCTTGCCGACTGCGGTGTCCACGCCGCTTTCGACAATGTTTTCGACCCTGAGCGTCAGCTCCTCGCCGATGCCCAGCTCGCCGCGGTCCACAGAACAAACGATATCAAGGCCCGGCTCGCTCGTGCCGATCGTGCCGCGGGCATTGAAGCTGTCGTCATACAGGAAGATGCCGAACGACGTCTGGCGGACATAGTTCATGGCCGTGATGCCGAACGTGCTGCCGCTGTCGGTCTCGGCGTTGATGCGAAGATTCGGCTTGCCCATCACCGCCGTGCCGTCATCGTAGAAGCCGAGGGCATAATAGCTGCCGGAGATGTTGCGGAAAACGCCCTCGCTCATCACGCTGCCGAGCGCGATGCCGTTGGCGGTGTCGTAATAATCGCCGTTGATGCCCGCGACCACGCGGTAGCCGTCGGCCTCCAGCGTGCGCGCTGCTGCCGAGACGGTAGAGAGCTGCGTGCTGTAGCTGCCGCTACTCACAATGGGCTTCACGCTGCGGTTCGGCTCATAGACGACGTAGTTCTCCTGACGAAGGTCGGAGTGGGTATTGCTCCAGAACGTACCGGCGTTGAGCTCGGTGCGCTCATTGACCTCAACATTTGAGCTCGTCAGATCGTCGCCGAGCGCGTCAGACGCGAAGGCGTTGAGCGGAGCCGCCGCCAGCACGACTGCCAGCGACAGCGACAAAAACTTACGGATAATGGATTTCACGATTTGCCTCCTTGCTGAAAATGCCTTGAATTGGTAAACATAACACAGTATAGCAGATACCCTGCCATATGTAAAGACGCGAAAACGCGGAAAAAGTTTCCACTTTTTTCGCAAAATTTAGAGCGAAAGCGCCTCGAGCACCCGCACGATGACGGCGTTTGACACCAGAAAGCCCTGCGGCGTCAGCCGCCAGCGGCCGTTTTCCTTTTGGGAAAGGCCGTGGTGCGCGCACTCTTCGAGCACTGCCTCGGCGTCCCGCGTGTCCTCCTTGAGCGCCGACAGGTCGAGCCCCTGCGCGGTGCGCAGGGCAAGCATGACGCGTTCTTCTTCGCGCTCGCGTTCCGCGGGGCATGCGCTTTCGGAAAGGTGCTCCTCACCCTTGAAGTAAGCATTCAAGTCGCGCGCGTAGGCGAAGCGCCGCCCGCCGAAGTCCGAATGCGCGCCAGGACCGAAGCCCAGATACTCCTGCATCGTCCAGTATTTGAGGTTGTGGCGCGACTCGCGCCCGGGACGCGCGAAGTTCGAAATTTCATACTGCGCGTAGCCCGCCTTTTCGAGCAGCTCGACCGTTGCAAGGTACTCCTCCGCCTGTTCATCGTCGTCGGGGATGCGCAGGGCGTCTTTTTTGCGGTCGAGCGGCGTGCCCTCCTCGATCTTGAGCCCGTAGCAGGAAAGGTGCTCAGGCTCAAGAGCGATGGCCGCTTGCAGGTTTTCCCGCCAGTGCGCCATTGTCTGCTCGGGTAGGCCGTAGATGAGATCGAGGCTCACATTGTCGAAGCCCGCCGCGCGGGCGGCATGTACGGCCTCAACCGTCTCTTTATGCGTGTGGACGCGCCCGATCAGGCGCAGCTCGTCGTCGCTCGCCGACTGCATCCCGAGTGAAATGCGGTTGAAGCCCGCTTCTCTGAGCTGCCGCAGTGCTGATACCTCCCGCGCGCTATCGGGATTCGCCTCGGTCGTGATCTCAGCGTTTTTGTCCACGCGGTAATGGGCAAAGACCGTCTCTAAAATGCGGCAGAGCCGGTCTGCGCCGAGATAGCTCGGCGTGCCGCCGCCAAAGTAGATCGTGTCAACGGTATGGCCTTTCGCCTGATCCGCCCAGCGGATCAGATCGCGCTGCAAAGCCGCGGTGTAGGCGTCCATCTTCTCCTCCGAATGAGGAAGCGAGTAGAAGTCGCAGTAAATGCACTTCGCCTTGCAGAACGGAATGTGGAGATACAGTCCCAGCGGTCGCATCGCGTCAACTCCTTTGCAAAAATGTCCTCGCCCATTGTAACACAAACCTCGCCGCGCGCAAGACGGTATCGCGCGGATATTTCGTCCATTTCCCGCAAACACTACGACAAAAGGAGTGATTCTTCATGGATATGACGCCTCAGGAATATCAGGAGTATGTCAAGCGCCTTGCGCCCAAATCGCCCATTTTCAAGGATACCGCCTTTGCCTTTTTCATCGGCGGCGCGATCTGCGCGCTCGGCCAGCTCATCCAGAACGGCTTTCTCTCGCTCGGCCTTGCAAAGGCGGACGCAGGCACGGCGACCTCGATCTGCCTCATCTTCCTCTCCGCACTTTTAACAGGCTTAAACCTTTACAATTCCATCGCGCGCTTTGCCGGGGCCGGCACGCTCGTGCCGATCACGGGCTTTGCCAACTCCGTTGTCTCCCCCGCCATCGACTTTAAGAGCGAGGGCTTCATCACCGGCATGGCGTCAAAGATGTTCGTCGTCGCGGGGCCGGTCATCGTGTTCGGCACGCTCGCAAGCGTCGTGTACGGCGTTATCCTGATGCTGCTGTAAAAAAGGAGAGATACCGCGGCATCTCTCCTTTTTGATTCATTTCGCCCGCTGGATGCGCTTTTCGTTTTCGTGCGCGCTGGGGATGACCAGCGGCGCCTGCTCCACAATGACCGACGAGGTGTCCAGTCCGTACCACTGGATGACCGAGCCCGCCGCGCGGCGGACGGCGTATTTGAGGTTCAGGATGATTTCGTCCGTGCGGCTCAGCTCCGACATCAGCGGCACCGCGCGGTGCAGCATCAGAAACTTGAAGCTGCCCACCTGCGAGGGGCCGTAGATCGAATACTTTCTCTCCTGCGGTGGCAGCTCCCCGCTCTCGAGCAGGTCGCGCACGATCTGGCGCAGGTAGATGTTCACGCGCTGGTCGTTCTTGAAGCCGAGGTTGAGCTTTACGCGGAAAATATAGTCCGTGCCAAACGTCTCGACCTGATAGTTCATCGCGTTTGGCTCGTCGAGCACATGCACACTCAAAAACCAGTAGGCGCGGGCGCGCTTGGGGTCCTTATCGAGGATGGAGTAGAGTGTGTTGCGATCGATCGTCTCCATATCGTCGCTGCTGCCGATGTAGACAAGGTTCTGCGTCAGCTCCGGCAATGCACTGTCGCCGCGCAGCGCGGCAAGATTCTCCGTATAGTCACCAAGCTTGAGGCGCACGCTGTATTTCTGCTCGAGTTGCGTGCCGCGGTGCCAGATGATCATAATCGACAGAAGCAGCAGCGCCATAATGACCGCCACATAGCCGCCGTGCGCAAATTTCGACAGGCTTGAGAGGAAAAACACCGTCTCGATCGCGCCGAAGACAATGAGCACGCCCCACGCGAGCGCTTTCTTCCCTCGCACACGGGAAAGATACACGAACAGAAGCAGCGTTGTCATCAGCATCGTCACCGTGATGGCAAGGCCGTAGGCCGACTCCATGCGCGCGCTTGAGCGGAACAGCAGCACGATGAACGTGCAGCCCACCCAGAGGATCTTGTTGACCGTGTCGATGTAGATTTGACCCTTGGTCTCGGCGGGATACTGCACCTTCAGGTGCGGCATCAGGTCGAGGCGGATGGCCTCCGATACCAGCGTATAGGAGCCTGTGATGAGCGCCTGCGAGGCGATGACCGCCGCGAGTGCGCTCAAAATGACCGCCACCGGACGCAGCGCGCCGGGCAGCATCAAAAAGAACGGGTTCAGGCTCTCAAGCGATGCAAGCGCCGCGTCGCCCCGACTGCTGAGCAGCCACGCCCCCTGCCCCAGATAGTTGAGGATCAGGCAGATCTTGACGAGCGGCCAACTGATGTAAATGCTCTCGCGGCCTACATGGCCCATGTCGGAATACAGCGCCTCCGCGCCCGTCGCGGCCAGAAACACGCTGCCGAGGATCATAAAGCCGAGTTTATTATAAGGGCTCACGAGAAGCTCCACCGCGTGCGCGGGGTTGAACGCCCGGAGCACCTGCGGCATGGAGAAAATGTTCATCGCCCCCGTCGCACCGAGGAAGAGGAACCACACGAGCATCACCGGGCCAAAGGCCTTGCCGATGCGGCTCGTGCCCGCGTGCTGCACGGCAAAAAGCGACGCGATGATACAGAGCGTGATGATGATGACGCCCGTCTGGCGGCCTCCGAGGAGCCTGTCCATCATCGCGATACTGCGAAGTCCCTCAACCGCCGAGGTCACAGTCACCGCAGGCGTCAGCACGCCGTCGGCAAGCAGCGCCGCGCCGCCAAGCATCGCCGGCACGATGAGCCACTTGCCGCAGCTGCGCACGAGCGAATAGAGCGAGAAGATACCGCCCTCGCCGTGGTTGTCCGCCTTCATGGCGATGAGCACGTACTTGATGGTCGTGAGCAGCGTGATCGTCCAGATGATGAGTGACAGCGCGCCGACAATGAACGACTCGTTGATCTGCGTGATGCCGCCGTTCCCCTCCAAAATGGACTTCATCACGTACAGCGGTGAGGTACCGATATCGCCGTACACGATGCCGATGGCCACAAGACACATCGTCAGGGAGGTTTTTTGTCTCTTTTCCATAGCGTTCCCTGCCTTTTTGGGCGCAGCGGAGCGGTCTTTATCTCCCCACCGCGCCGCTTCTTCATAAATTCTTAACAAAATTTTAGCATGTCCTCCCGACAAGTGCAAGCGACAAATGCCGTCAAGTGTTAAATTGACGAAAATGCCCTTTCCGCGCTGAAGAGGCGGAAGCGTGTCCATTCATGGTTTATCCGCGGTTATTCTGTTGACATAACGATGTGGAAAACTCTGTGGAAACTGTGAATAACTTTGTTGTTCCAGTGCGTTCCCGCCGGTTGACAATTGGTTATGCTCGACGTCTTTCGACATAATTGGCGCAGAAATTCCCGCGAATTTCTGCATTTTCCCGCCAAAGGCAAAAATCTGCCGCGGCCACTTGCCATTGTGGTCAAAAAATCGTATAATGTACCAAGTTTTGTGTTTGAAGATCAGAATCGTAAATTTCGGCGAAATGGAGAAACCCCAATGGCAGAAGCAAAAAAAACGAATTACGGCAACGAGAGCATCTCGTCCCTCAAGGGCGCGGACCGTGTGCGCAAGCGCCCGGGCGTCATCTTCGGCTCGGACGGGCTGGACGGCTGCGAGCACGCCGTGTTCGAGATCCTTTCGAACTCCATCGACGAAGCGCGCGAGGGCCACGGCAAGCTCATCACCGTCACCCGCTACTTAGACCACAGCATCGAAGTAGAGGACATGGGCCGCGGCTGCCCTGTGGACTATAACCCCAAGGAAAAGCGCTTCAACTGGGAGCTCGTGTACTGCGAGCTCTACGCCGGCGGCAAGTACAACAACTTGGACGGCGACAACTACGAATACTCCCTCGGCCTCAACGGCCTCGGCGCGTGCGCGACGCAGTATTCCTCGCGCTATATGGACGTGACCGTCTGGCGCGACGGGAACAAATACTCCCTGCACTTTGAACGCGGCGAGCCCGTGGGCAAAAAGGGCGATGAGCTCAGGATCGAGCCGACCGACCGCGGCCGCAAAACCGGCACGCGCACGCGCTGGCTGCCCGACCTCGACGTGTTTACCGATATCGACATTCCCGCCGACTACTATGTCGAAACGCTGCGCCGTCAGGCCGTCGTCAACGCTGGCATCACGTTCCGCTTCAAAAACGAAGTCCTCCCCGGCCACTTTGAGACGCAGGACTTCGTCTACGAAAACGGCATCATCGACTATGTCGCCGAGATCGCGGGTGAAGACGCCCTGACCACCCCCGTCTTCTGGGAGACGGAGCGCCGCGGCCGCGACCGCGAGGACAAGCCCGAATACAAGGTCAAGCTCTCCTGCGCGTGCTGCTTCTCGAATAAGGTGCAGCGCATCGAGCACTATCACAACTCCTCGTGGCTCGAGCACGGCGGCAGCCCCGAAAAGGCGTCGAAGACCGCCTTTGTCTACGCCATCGACAAGTATTTGAAGGACAACAACAAATACCAAAAGGGCGAGGCGCGCATCGCCTGGCAGGACATTGAGGACTGCATCATTCTCGTCTCGAACAACTTCTCCACGCAGACGAGCTACGAGAACCAGACGAAAAAGGCCATCACGAACAAGTTCGTGCAGGAGGCGATGACGGACTTTCTGAAGTCCCGCCTCGAAACCTATTTCATCGAAAACCGCGTCGACGCGCTCAAGATCGCCGAGCAGGTGCTCATCAACAAAAGAAGCCGCGAGAGCGCGGAAAAGCAGCGCCTGAACATCAAGAAAAAGCTCTCCGGCAGCATCGACATCTCAAACCGCGTCGAAAAGTTTGTCGACTGCCGCACGCGCGACGTCTCGCGCCGCGAGATCTACATCGTCGAGGGCGACAGCGCCCTCGGCAGCGTCAAGCTCTCGCGCGACGGAGAATTCCAGGGCATCATGCCCGTGCGCGGCAAGATCTTAAACTGTCTCAAGGCCGACTATCCGCGCATTTTCAAGAGTGAGATCATCACCGACCTTTTGAAGGTCCTCGGCTGCGGCGTCGAGGTGCCGGGCAAGTTTGTCAAGGACCTGAACGCCTTTGATATCAACAATCTTCGCTGGAACAAGGTCATCCTCTGCACCGATGCCGATGTCGACGGCTTCCAAATCCGGACGCTCATCCTGACGATGATCTACCGCCTCTGCCCGACGCTGATTCGCGAGGGCTATGTCTACATCGCCGAGACCCCGCTTTTTGAGATCACCTGCGGCGAAAAGACGTGGTTCGCCTACACGGACAAGGAGAAAAACGACATCGTCAAGACCCTTGAGGGCAAGCGCTACAAGGTCGACCGCTCGAAAGGTCTCGGCGAGAACGACCCCGAAATGATGTGGCTCACGACCATGAACCCCGAGACACGCCGTCTCATCAAGGTCATGCCCGAGGACGCGGAGGCGACGGCACACTCGTTTGATCTGCTGCTCGGCGACAATTTGCAGGGCCGCAAGGACCACATTGCCGAAAACGGCTACAAATACCTCGAAATGATCGACGTATCGTAATACGAACAAGCAGGAAAGGAGCCTTACTTTATGGAAGGCATTTTACTTCACGTTCTCTATCGCGGCGAAAAGGCTAATGACTTTGCATCGGAGATGGAGCGAAGCGGCCTGCGCGCCGCCGTCCTCGCGGAAGAGGGCTGCATGCAGTACGACTACTACCGGCCTCTTGCCGAGGAAAACTGCGTGCTGCTCGTGGAGCACTGGCGCGACCGCGCCGCGCTCGACAAGCACTCCGCGGGCGAGCCGATGGCAAAGCTCAAGGCACTCAAGGCAAGCTACGACCTCGCAACGACCGTTGAGCGCTTTGAATGAGGAGAAGCGCATCCCCTCGGGCAGGCGTTTGGAACGCCGCAACGCGCAGATAAAGCAAAAAGGTGAAAGTTGTTGAGGTAAAAGATGATGAAAAAAATTGCAACCATTATCCTGTCGCTGCTGGTCTGTACGGTGTTATTTACCGGATGCGGAAATTCTTCTAAAAGCAGTCAGGTGCAGTCCTTGAAGGTCTATTCATTCAGCGGAAATAGCGAGTCGATTTCGGTATCAAATGGCGTAATTGTTCTAGCGGGAAAAGATGAAATCTGCTATGGCGGCAATTTGAAAGTAATGTCAGATGATTTTGCTGATATTACCGCATATTCCACCACCATTTATGTTGATGGCGAGGAAGACTCCATTTTACTTTCCCATGCAGTTGCCGATCAAACAGGCGGGACAATAGACGTTTCCGGTAATATCGGGAAAATTTCCGGTGATGTTTTGAGAGACGGCGATGCCGATAAGCTGGCTGATAATCTGTGGTTTGAATTAAAAACGACCAATCTAAGCGGAGAAGAAAATACTTATCAAGTGCAATTAGAAACAACTCTAATCGCAGGGGACAGTAGCAACTAATTGTGGTTTGCCGAACCGGTTTCATCCCTTCAAGAACGAAGTTCCCCTGCATCATTCGGACCGCAAAAAGTCCGTACACAAGCATGAAGACCCGACCGATGAGCATCCATTGGTCGGGTCTTCTGTCTGATGCGTCCCTTTTTCACGCCTTCTGCGCACCGACGTCGCCGAGGGCGGCGGCCGCCGCTTTCTCCCGCCGGCGCACGCAGAGCGTGCCGTTTTCCGCCGCCAAAACCGCCGTGTCGCCGCTTGCGAGCGTGCCGTCCAAAAGGCAGGTCGCGAGCGCGTCCTCCACCTCGCTGCGGATGAGCCGCCGCAGGGGACGCGCGCCGTAGGAAACATCGTAGCCCCGCTCGGCGAGGGAGACCGCGCAGTCCTCGTCTGCCTCAAGCGTGATGCCGAGCGCCGCGGCGCGGGAAACGGTCTGCGCAAGCAGCCGCCGCGCGATCTCGGCGCAGTCCTCGCGCGATAAGCGGCGGAAGACGATCGCCTCGTCCACGCGGTTCAAAAATTCCGGCCGGAACGTCCGCCGCAGCTCCGCGATCACCGCCGCCTTCACGGCAGCGAACTGCGCGTCGGCGCTTTTCTGCTCCTCCGGCGCAAAGCCGAGCGGCGTGCCCGCCGCCGTGATGCTCTTTGCCCCGATGTTCGACGTCATGATGACCGCCGTGTTGCGAAAGTCCACCTTGTGGCCCTGCGCGTCCGTCACGACGCCGTCCTCTAAAATTTGCAGCAGGATGTTCCACACGTCCTCATGCGCTTTTTCGATCTCATCGAAAAGCACAACGGAGTATGGCTTGCGCCGTACCTTTTCCGTCAGCTGCCCGCCCTCGTCGTAGCCAACGTAGCCCGGCGGCGAGCCGATCAGGCGCGAGACGGTGTGTTTTTCCATATACTCGCTCATGTCGATGCGGATCATCGCGTCCTCGCTGCCAAATACCGCCTCGGCGAGCGCTTTACTGAGCTCCGTCTTGCCCACGCCCGTGGGACCGAGGAAGAGGAACGACCCGACAGGCCGTTTCGGATCCTTGACGCCGACGCGCCCGCGGCGGATGGCGCGCGCCACGGCGCGCACCGCGTCCTCCTGCCCGACAACGCGCGCGTGCAGCGTTTCTTCAAGCGTCAAAAGCCGCGCGCTTTCGCTCTCGTTGAGCCTTGTCACCGGAATGCCCGTCCAGTTCGACACCACGGCGGCGATGTCCTCCGCCGTCACGCGCACAGCGGTCTTTTCCGCCTCGCGCGCCTGTTTTTTCCGCTCAGCTGCCGCCTGCGTGCGGAAGCTCTCCTCCGCGTCGCGCAGCCGCGCCGCTTTTTCATAGTCCTGCGCGCGGATGGCAGTCTCCTTGTCCCGCGCGGCGGCGCTCGCCTTCTCTTCGAGCGCTTTCAGTTCGGGCGAGGCGCTGCGCGCGGACAGTTTCACGCTTGCCGCCGCCTCGTCAATAAGGTCGATAGCCTTATCCGGCAAAAAACGGTCGGGCAGATACCGCTTTGAGAGCGTCACCGCCGTGCGCAGGGCCTCGTCCTCGATGGAAAGGCCGTGATACGCCTCGTACTTTGGCCGCAGGCCTTGTAAGATCTGCATCGCCTGCTTCTCGTCCGGCTCGCCGACCTGCACGCTCTGGAAGCGCCGCTCGAGCGCGGCGTCCTTTTCGATGAATTTTCGGTACTCCTCGAGCGTCGTCGCGCCGATGACGCGGATCTCCCCGCGCCCGAGCGCGGGCTTTAGGATGTTCGCCGCGTCCACCGCCCCCTCGGCGCTGCCCGCGCCGACAATGGTGTGCAGCTCGTCGATGAACAAAATGACATTGCCGTCGCGCCGCACCTCGTCGAGCACGGCGCGGATGCGCTCTTCAAACTCGCCGCGGTACTTTGTCCCCGCCACCATGCCCGAAAGGTCGAGCAGCAGGATGCGCTTGTCCAAAAGCTCCTCCGGCACGTCGCCCGCCGCGATCTTTTCGGCAAGCCCCTCGGCGATAGCCGTCTTGCCGACGCCCGGCTCGCCGATGAGCACGGGGTTATTTTTTGTCCGCCGCGTCAGGATGCGCAGCGCGCGGGCGATTTCCTTTTCCCGCCCGATCACGGGGTCGAGCCGCCCCTCGCGTGCCATCGCCGTCAGATCGCGCGAGAATTCCAAGAGCGTCTTGCCGTTTTTCGCCTCCGCGCGGCTTGCACGCACCTCGGGCAGCGGGAGCTTGCGCGGCGACAGGCTCATCGCGCGCAGCGTGTCGCTATAGAGCTTCTTTGTATCCGCACCGAGCGAGCGCAGCAGCCGCACGGCCATGTTCCCGCTGTCGCGCAGGATGCCAAGCAGCAGGTGTCCCGCCTCGATCTCTCCGCCGCCCGTGCGCATCGCCTCGCCGACGGCCAGCTCGACCGCGCAGCGCGCGTGCGGGGTGAGCCCCTGCACGGTCGATCTTTCCGCCGTGCCGCGCCCCAGCTTTTCGATCATCCTCTCGCGCACTGCCGGCTCGTAGACGCCCGAGGCATTCAGCGCGCGGCAGGCCGCGTCGTCCTCCTCGCGCAGCATCGCGAGCAGCAGGTGCTCGCAGCCCACATAGCCGTGCCCCAGCTCGCCCGCCGCCGCCTGCGCACAGCGCAGCACATGTTCAGCCTTCAGGCTGAATTTCCGGTCATTCATTGCTCTACCCTCCGCTTCCTTTTCGTCCTTTCATTTTTGACCGGTTTATTCAAAAATAAACACTGTAAATGACACAGAAAATTCAATATTTTCCTGCATTCTGACTCTTGCATTTTCGCTTTGACATGCTATAATAGCGTCATCAACTTATGGAGGTACTAATTATGGCTTATCAGATTAGCTCTGCCTGCGTCAGCTGCGGTGCTTGCGCAGACGCCTGCCCCGTCGGTGCTATTTCCCAGGGCGATTCCCAGTATCAGATCGACGCAAATGCCTGCCTGGATTGCGGCTCCTGCGCTGATACCTGCCCCAACGGCGCCATCTCCCAGGCCTAAGGTCTAAGGGTACTTAAAAAATAAGGACGCGCGAAAGCGCGTCCTTATTTTTATCATCAGAAAGGGTCATCACATGGAAAAACGCGACGAGCTCTGGCCGCGCGGCCCCTGCTTTTATTACGACACCGCCCTCTTCCCGCCGGGGACGGACAGCTTTTGCCTCGCCTACTTTGCCCGCCCGTCCCGCGGCGACACGGTCTGCGACCTCGGCAGCGGGATCGGTCTTCTCGGAACGCTCCTGCTCGCGCGCCAGGAATCGCTTTTTATCGAAAATGTTGAGCTCTCCGCGCCCGCGGCAGCGCTTGCGCGAAAGACGTTCGCCGAAAACGGCTGGGCGGACAGGGCTGCTTTCCACGAAGGCGACCTTCGCGACGTCTCCGTCCTGCCGAAAGCCGGCAGCGTCGACTATGTGATCTCGAACCCGCCGTACTTTCCCGCCGGCAGCGGCGAGAGCGCCAAAGGCGAAGCGCGCCAAATCGCGCGCGAGGAAACCTCCTGCACACTGGACGACGTCTGCGCCGCGGCGCAGCGTGTGCTGCGCTATGGCGGGCGCTTCACCCTCGTTCACCGCGCCGAGCGCCTCGCCGACGTGCTCTGCGCCATGCGGAGTCACGGCATCGAGCCCAAGCGCCTGCGCTTTCTCGCAAAATCGCCGGACGCCGCGCCCTCGCTCCTCTTCGTCGAGGGAAAGCGCGGCGGCAAAAGCGGCCTTGTCATCGAGCCGCCGCTCGTCCCCAACGGCGAGGAATGGGACGCCGTGTATTTCCGAAAATAAGAAAACGGGCCGCCCTTTCGGGCGGCCCAACAGCTTTATTATACTAAAGTGCCGGATGAACTGCAAGCATTTTCTGCCAGTTTTCGAATAATCAGCCCTGCGCACAAAATATCGCTCGCATCTTTATCCATTCCGCCGCTTGATTTTCGAGCTCATTCTTGCTATTCTTTAAGCACAGAAAGGGTGAGACCAATGTACAAGTGATCTTCACAAAGGCGATCCCAAATGGTTCCGATCATATCCATCGCGCAGCACTCTCTGATGTGTACCGTCATTCAGGTAAAACCGCCGCAACCGCGGTGTTTGAGATAGCAGGAGTGGAAACCGGAGTAAGCGATATTCGGCACCAGATCATTGAAGAAAGGAAGGAAAGAAAACAGAATATGAGAGATCCAAATATTCATCATGGCTGACCCTTGATCGTAGTTCAGTAATCGCGATCAAGGGTCAGTCATTTTTTGTTTTCTTTCACTTTTTTAGAAAAATTGAGGAAAAATATCCCGTGCTCTGCGCGGGAGGGGTGGCAGCGCCGATGGCGCTGCTCGGGGCAAAGGGGGAGGTTCTCTTTCAAAAGAGAACCTCCCCCTTTAGAACCCCCAAGAGAATGCTCATGTGCGGTAAAGTAACACACAACAATTTGATAGGTAGCAGCTCCCCTATTCCTAGTGCCAGATACAGCTATTTTTAATAACTGTATCTGGCAATTTTATTTTGAGGATTGACTATGATTATATATGTGTTATAATGTACTTGTACATTAAGTACAATTCAAAAGCAAAGGCGGTGAGTTATGGAAATCATCATCAGTAATAACGCCAACAAGCCGATATATGAGCAAATCACATCACAGATAAAAGCTATGATAATGAGTGGGGAGTTACAATCCGGAGACGCAATCCCCTCAATGCGCGCATTGGCAAAATCAATCCATGTAAGCGTCATTACTGTTCAGAAAGCCTATGAAGATTTGCAAAGGGACGGTTTCATAGAAACCACAGTAGGCAGAGGGAGTTTTGTCTCAGCACAAAACAAGGAATTTTATCAAGAAGAACAACAACGTATTGCAGAGGAACATTTACAAGCCGCCGCCGAGATTGGACGGACAAGTAATATCTCTCTTGAAAAATTGACAGAGTTGTTGGCTTTATTCTATCAGGAGGACGAATGAGCATGGAAAATATTTTAGAATTACAGCAAGTTTCCAAGACATTTCCCAAGTCAAATTTCACATTGAAAAATGTGACCTTTTCCTTACCATATGGGGCTATTTTAGGATTTGTCGGAGAAAATGGAGCAGGAAAAACTACGACGATTGGTTGTATTCTGAATACAATCACGAAAGACAGCGGAACAGTAAAGCTGTTTGGACAGGAAATGCTGGACGCAGATACAATCTTGCGTGAAAAAATTGGTGTTGTTTATGACGGCGACAATTTTCCCCCTTACTGGACAGCAAGGCAATTATCCGAAGTCATGGAGGGGCTTTATACACAGTGGGACAATTCCCTGTTCCAGAAGTATTTAGAGGACTTCCAACTACCAGCGAAGCAAAAAATCAAACATTATTCCAGAGGAATGACAATGAAACTGGCGATTGCCGCTGCACTGGCGCACACCCCGGAATTATTGATTTTGGATGAAGCGACCAGCGGCTTAGACCCAATTATGCGTGATGAAATGTTGGACGTTTTTCTGGAATTTGTACAGGAAGAAAATCACTCCATTCTGTTATCTTCTCATATCACAAGCGATTTAGAAAAGGTTGCGGATTATATCACTTTTATCCATAATGGTAAACTCATTATGACCGTATCGAAAAATGATTTGGTATATAACTATGCTGTTATGCGCTGTAAGGAAAGTCAATTCCTTACATTAGACCCGAAAGATATTCTTGCTTATCGGAAACGTGATTTTCAAATTGATGTGCTGGTTTCTAACGGGAAAGAAGCACAGAGAAAATATAAAGGCGTTGTCATAGACCATGTTTCCGTTGATGAAATTATGCTGCTTTTAGTAAAGGGGGAACGAGTATGAAAGGGCTACTTAAAAATAATTACTTTGCTGTACGTTCAAATGCAAAGGCATTTTCCGTGTTTATGTTGCTGTTAGGCATTTTTGTTGTCGCTGTTATCAGCCCCTCTTTGCTTATGGGTTATGCGCTGTTAGGAATGATTGGCTTTTCCCTAAATGCGATTGCGGGTTTGAGGAAAGAAAGCTCTACAAAATGGAGCAAATATAAGTTGACTGCTCCTGTAAAACGGTCAGACATTGTGAAAAGCTATTTTATAAGTCAAATTCTATGGTTGATTGTGGGGATAGCTTATGCGGGAATTGGCGTGGCACTTTCCATTATGCTGCATGGCGTTACCCTTGACAGAAATGTAGATATTTTCATGCTGTTCGTTGTCGGAATCGGAATTAGTCTGTTTATGGGAGCAATATTTTTCCCGCTGTTTTATTTGGGCGGAGAGGAACGAAACGAAGTTTTTCTGATAATCAGCTTACTTTGCGGTATTGGAATTGTTATGGGGCTTTCTACTCTCATAAATACGTTATTTCCCAAGATGACTGCACCGCAGCTTATATGCGGAGGAATTGCTATACTTGCCTGTTCGTTATTGGTATATGTTTTATCTTATCCTTTGACCGTTAGTATTTTCAAGAAAAAGGAATACTAAACGAGATAGCAAACCCAGTCGAGCCAGTCAACGGTAAAATGAACGGGCTGTGCCCGCCGTATGACAGCCCCGTCTGTCCTTGCTGGTGGGTAATCAAGGGGCGACAGCAAAAAGTGCTGCCGCCCTTTCCCATAATCGAAGAAAGGGGGATTTTCCATGACTGAATACGAAGCCTATCAAGAACATATCCGCTATACCCATGATACCTATTGCCGGATTGTTATTCGCCATGCGTCCTTTGACGCTGCCCGTATGCTGGCAGCGAGGTGGAAACGGGAAATCTCCCTTGAATACTTGACCGAAGAAAAGTTTGTTCCACTAAGCACCATAGACGAGTATTTTCAAGTGCCAGACTATGGCGAAACTTATCCATTCTCCGTCCGGGGGCAGACGATATTTTTAGATAGCTGTTCCCTTGCGGCGGCTCTTGCCGAACTGCCGGAACAGTCGCAGGAGGAAATCTTTTTGTATTACTTCCAGCATTTGAAGCAGAAAGAAATCGGAGAACAAAGCGGCTGGACACGCAGCACAATCGGGCGGCATATCCAGCTTGCCTTGAAGCGGCTGAAAGAAGAAATGGAGGTGCTGTCCCATGAGTAGCCTACTTCTCCCCTATGACACGATAATAAAAGCACATGAGGGCGACCCCATAGCGATACAGGCTGTCCTTGACCGCTATGCCGGATATATCCGCTACTGTTCCAAAGTACACGGGAAAGTCAACGCCGAAGTTGAGGAACATATAAAGCAACAGCTCATTGCCGCCCTGTTCAAATTTCGCTTTGACCGATAAACAAAGAACAAACACTGGCTGTCATTAGCGGTTTCACTCCAGCCAGTTTACAATTCATCTATTCCTAAAGGAAGCAGGTCATAGTATAATAGAACCAACGACAAATATACTTTTAGGGGAGATATAGCAATATGAAAAGTAATAAATACTTAACTATTGGCTTATTAACAGGATTTATTGTCGGTGGTTGCATAGGTGTGTTGGCATGGGCGTTTTTGCAAAATCTTTTTGCTATTTCTATTTGTGCAGGTATCGGAATGTTGATTGGAATTGTTATAGGTACATTGATTGATTATGAAAAAAATAATCATCAAGAGAAATAGAAAAAATGCACAATGCCTTAAAGGGAAAACAGGAATTTATTGTGCTATCCATCATCGGGCCAACCTGACCTGAACTTTCAAAACTGAATATCCACCGCCCATCGGCGGCCAGCGAAAGCAGTAAGTCTGAAAAAGATTTGCTGCTTTTTTCTTTATCCGTTTGGCAAAATCGCAAAGTCATCCGTAGTAGGTAGGTGAAGCCGGAAACAAAAAATTTTCTGCGGCGGTAGCCAAATCTGCATTTTCTGTATTTCTAAGGCAAAGGAAAATTTGAGAAAATTCCCGGCAAGCGGGTAGCTGGCGGCCTTTGAAATGTATCTTTAGCGGAAAGAAAGAACTGCGGGTAAAAATCGCCCCACGCCGTAAGATTTTTGCAGAAATCCGGCCAAAACAGGCGGCAGCTATACGAGTAGTAAGTGCAAGGGGAAATCTACGGCTTACTTAGAGCAAGTTTCTACCACGGTGCCAAAATCCGCAATTCTGCGGTTTTGCCCCTCG
>OLFV01002110.1_pt1 | contig 16085 bp, 14 predicted proteins | sample 1605551 | NCBI WGS metagenome assembly OLFV01 (sample SAMEA3888922, study PRJEB22519) | human gut metagenome | biome: human gut; feature: human-associated habitat; material: faeces | place: Denmark | collected 2011
AATAAAAAGAAAAGACTATTTTTCAAAATCTTGCGACTTTGTCAACAGTCTGAAAATAGGTTTTGATAACCTATTTTTTATATACATTCTACATATGTATCGTCTAGACATCTTAGTATGCAGCAGCAGCCTAGATTTATTGTGAAGAAAGAATTGGTTGCTTCGTAAGGAAATACACTTGATTCATCGGTATTTGGTGCTAGTACTCTACATGTAGCACAGCATCCGTCTAATTTTTCTAATCTAAATACTGTAGATGTTGTAGATACTGTTGGATCTTTACTGATTGGCATTGCTAGTGGTGTTCCGTTACTACCACAAGTATATAGAACGATTGGTCTAGTATTATAACACAAGCTACTATTTTGTCCTAAAAAGCCTCTATCACATGTTTCTAGACAGCAGTCATTTTGACATACGCTTTGTTGTAATATTAAGATAACTTTTAGGATATCAGCGATGCAATTTTCACAGGTGTTATTTTCATTGTTACACATATAATCCACCCCTTTTTTATATTCAATATAACTTATGTTAAATTATTATAAAAATGCACTACTAATACCTAGTATTTTATAATATTTTTATCTATTTGTCATATATAGTATTATGAGACTGGTTAGAATTTTGGATAATTATATTAATGATAAGAAGTTTAGTATGATATATACTAATGGTGGTATTGATATTGTTAATTATAGTGAAATACTTGATTTTTCTTCTAGTAAGATATCTATTAGATATAATAAATGTATTTATTATATATATGGGGATGATTTGGTTATATCTAAGATGATGGATGATGAGATATTTATATGTGGTAGTATTGGTAAGATTATTTTTGAATAGAAATGGGCTGATATTATGAGGAAGAAGTTATTATATATTTTTTCTAGTAATGTTAAGATTAGGGTTAGTGGTAGGAATATTAATTTGTTTATTAAGAGGCTTATTAAGAATAGGATTGATGTTATTAGGGTAATACCTGTTAGTTATAAAGAGGTATTACTTATAGTGGATTATAATGATATAGAGAAGATTGATAGAATTAAGAGTATATATAAAGTTGATATTGTTAGGTATTATGGAAAACTTAGGCTACTTAGATTTATTAAGAAGAATATTTTTATTATTTCTTTTTTAATTATTGGTATTATTATGATATATATACTATCTAATATTATATTTAGTATTGATATTATTCATTCTAATAGTAATATTATATCTTTAGTGGATAATGAGCTTAAAAATCATGGTATTAAGAAATATTCTTTTGTTAAAAGTTATGATGAAATAGAGAAGATTAAGAAAGATATTTTAGATAATAATAAGGATAATTTAGAGTGGCTTGAGATTATTAGAAGTGGTACTAAGTATATTGTTAGAGTTGAAGAGAGAATTATTAATAAAGATAATAATAGTGATAATAATTATAGTATAGTGGCTAAGAAGAATGCTGTTATTAAAAGTATTATTGCTTATAATGGAGAGAAAGTAAAAGAAGTTAATTCTTATGTTAAGAAGGGAGAAGAGATTATTTCTTCTTATGTTACTATGCCTAATAATGAGAAGGTTTTTAGTGGGGCTAATGGTAAGGTAATAGGAGAGGTTTGGTATGATGTTAGTATTGATTATCCTTATTATTATAATGAGGTATTATATACTGGTAAAAAGAGAAGGGTTATTTCTTTTAATATATTGAGTAAGAGTTATTCTTTATTTAATTTTAAGAAGTATAAGAGTTTTGATATTAATAGAAAATATATATTTAAGAATGGTATTATTCCTATTAATCTTAGTATTGATTATGAGTATGAAACTAGAGTTATTAATGATATTTATACTTATGATACCGCTAAAGAGAAGGCTATTATGGTAGCTAAGAATAAGCTTATGGATAAATATAGTGATATTATTGATATTGATAAGGTTATTATTGTTAGTGAAGATGATGGTTCTTCTAAAATTAGTTTAAATTTATTTGTTGCTTGTAATGAGGATATTACAGAATATAAGGAAGTTATAGAAGAAGATAAAAATAAAAGTGTAAAGAGTGAGTAAAATGTCAAATTATGCTTGAAAAAGAATAATATTTCTGATATACTTTAATCATAGGATAGAAGTTAGATCCGATTAAAAGAAAAAAGGAGAGAGAAAAAATGAAAAAGAAATTGTTATTTGTTGCAGCATTAATTTCAATGTTTGCCTTCACATGCGGAGTTAAAGCTGTAGAAGTAAAGACTGCTGAAGAGTTAAAAACTTGTTTAGCAAAAGATGGCAATACTTGTACTTTAGCAAACGATATTAAAATTGAGCCAGAACTAGTTGGACAAACATCAAAAGGAGCAAATATTTATGGTGCTATTACACTAAACGGTGTAAAGGTAACTTTAGATCTTAATGGTAAAACTCTATCTGTTGTAAAAAATGATGCAATGGAAATTCAAAGAGGTGTTATCCATTTAGGAGATAAAGCTGATCTTACTATTAATGATGCTACTGGTAAAGGAACAATTGCACCGGGAGAATCAACAACATGGGCTGCTGTTACAGTTTATAAAGGCTCAAAATTAACAGTTAATGGAGGCGAACTAAAGGGATACTCATATGGTATTTCTGGAAATGGATCTATTGGATATGGAGACACTGAAATTACAATTAATGGCGGTGTTATAAAAGGAGAAGGTGATAAAACAGGAACTCTTGGTATTTATCATCCACAATCAGGTACACTAACAATCAACAAAGGCGAAATTATTGGTGACCTCGGTATTGAAATTCGTTCAGGAGAACTAAATGTAAATGGAGGTACAATTACAGGTATTTACAAACCAACTACTGTAAAACCTAATGGAAATGGGCCAACCACTAACGGAGCTGGTATTGCTGTAGCACAACATAATACAAAAAATGCCATTACTGTTAATATTAATGGTGGTATGATCAAAGGATTTACTGCTTTTTATGAAAGTAATCCTCAAAAAAATTCTGCTGCTGACATAGAAAAGATCAAATTAAATATAACTGGAGGTACTTTTGAAGCAATAAACGAAGGTACAAATGCTATTTATAGTGAGGATTTTACTGGATTCGTTACAGGAGGCACATCAAATAAAAAAATAGACACTACTTATGTAGCAAGCAAACATGTTATAAAAGAAAACAATGGTACTTATGCAGTAGTAGAAAACAAAGTGTTAGAAACTAATGATGAAAAGGTTATTTTTGAAAGTGCAGAAGCTATTAGAAATGATTTAGTTTTAAATGTAACTGAAAAAAGTGAAGATGAAGTTAAAAAAGGTTCTGAAAAGGTAACTGATGCATATAAGAATAATAAGAAAGTAAAAGATGTTAAATTAATTAGTTTATATGAAATTGATGTTTTAAATGGTGATGGTAGAGTTGAAGAATTAGAAGATGGTAATTATACAATTTCTATTGCTATTGCTGAAAGTGAACAAAAATTTAATACTTATAAAGTTGTATATTTTGATGAAGATGGAAAATTAGTTGAGACTTTAGATGCTAAATTAGAAAATGGTAAAGTAGTGTTTACTACTACTCATTTAAGTACTTATGGTGTTATTGGATATAATACTGTAGCTTCTGAGAATCCTAAAACTTCTGATATGAATTTAGCTTTAATTCTTGCTTTATTGGGATTTGCTTCAGTTGGTACTGTATTAATTTCAAGAAGAAAATTAGCTAAGAATAATAAATAAGAATAGCTTGTCTATTCTTTTTTCTTTACATTAGATGAAAAATCTAGTACAATTATAATAGGTGATAATGTGAAAGATGATAATTATGTACCAAGACATGCTAATGGTGATGATGTTATTCATAATTGGAATGAAGATTTTATGAATCAAAATAATATTAATAATAATGGTAATTATACTTCTAATAATATATTAAATAATTTAAATGATATTGATTATTTTAAACGTTATGACTTAGATGATAATAGTACTTATAATAATAATGTAGATAGTGAATTAAATAATAAAAAGAAAAAGAAGAAAAATACTGATTTTATTTGGAAGATTTTATTGGTATTATTTATTGTTATTATTATTGTTAGTTCTTTTAAAATTATTTTATGGTTAATTGATAATAAAAGAACTTCTAATAATATTGATGATATTAGTAGTACTACTGATATTATTTTTAGGGATGATAATGAGAATACGGAGTTAATTAATAAGGATGATGATAAGAATAGTGATTATTGGTATTATATTAAGTTTCCTTTAATTGATGTGGATATTAATAAGCTTAAGAGTAAGAATAGTGATACTGTTGGATGGGTTAATGTTAATAATACAAATATTAATTATCCTTATGTACAAAGAGATGATAATGTTTTTTATTTAGATCATTCTTATGATAAAAAGTATAATGAGGCTGGATGGGTATTTTTGGATTATCGTAATAATAAGGATTTGTCTGATAGGAATAATATTTTATATGCTCATAGTAGGTTAGATAAGACGATGTTTGGTTCTCTTAGTAAGACACTTCATTCTTCTTGGTTTACTAATTTGGATAATCATATTATTAGGATATCTACGGAAAATGATAATACTTTATGGCAGATATTTTCTGTATATAAGATTAAAGAGGAGAGTTATTATATTACTACTGATTTTAATAGTGATACTGAGTATGCTAAGTTTTTAGATATTATTAAGAATAGAAGTATTTATGACTTTAATACTAATGTTCTTGTTACTGATAGGGTTCTTACTCTTAGTACTTGTTATTCTGATACGGAAAGGACTGTTGTTCATGCTAAACTTATTAAGAGGAGTAAAAACTAAAAAAATATAAAGAATATATTTAAAATATTCTTTTTTTATGGTATAATTTTCTTCGAGGTGTGTATATGAAGGCAAATAGAACAATAACAAGAGAGAAAGCAATGACTGTATTGTATCAAATCTTTTTATATAATAAAAATAATATTAGTTATAAGATAGATGATGTTATTAATGAAATACTTGAATCTATGGATATAGAGGATAGAAAGAAGATTGATATTAATTTTTTAAATGATTTAGTTAATGGAGTAATTAATAATATGGATAATATTGATGAATATATTTCTAAGTATTTATCTAATTGGACTATTGATAGACTTGGTCTTACTGATCAAGCTATTATTAGAATATCTGTATATGAACTTATATATACTGATACTCCTAATCTAGTATGTATTAATGAAGCAATTGAACTTGCTAAGAGATATTCTGATGAAAAGGTAGCTAAAATGATTAATGGTGTATTAGATAAGATCTATCATGAAATAGAGGATAATTGTGAATAATAGTTATAATATTATTAAATTTGATTCTAACTATGATGATTTAGTTAATAGTGGTGTGATATCACCACTTAATAGATATAAGTATTCTTTTTATATTAATAGTGATAAATTATTTTTTAAAGAGGATACTGATAGAATGTATTATGAACTTATTGGGACTGCTATAGGGGATTATTTAAATATTTTACATACTAGTTATAAGTTAACTATGATTGAGACTAGTGATACTAATATTAAGGGAGTAACTTCTAAGGACTATAGAGAAGATGGCTATAAACTTATTAAGTTTAATAATATTTTATTTGGAAAAGAAATGACTTTAGATAATATTAGTGAAAGACTTAATATTTATTTTAATGATTATAGGAATAAAGATATTATTGTAAATGATATTTATAATGATGTTATTACTTATTATATGTTAGATTTATTACTTGGTAATATTGATAATGGCAAATATAATTATGAGTTTATGGTTAGTGATACTAATGCTAAAATGTCTCCATATTCTGATTTTGGAATGATATTTAATTTTAGTAGTACTAAGTTAAGAGTTAATGAATATTGTAATTCATCTATATATGATAATTTAAATGTATTACTTAGTATGAATAAGGAATATTTAACTAGATTTTCTTCTATGTATGAAAAACTTACACCAAATAAACTTGAAGAGATTATTAATGATGTAGAAAAGAATAATAAAGTTGATTTTGGAAGTAATTTTAAGAATATAATTTTTCTTTCTTATAGTAGACATTATGTTATGTTAGGTAATATTATTAATACTATTAAAAAGAATAGTTATTTGACTAAGAAATGAGGGGTATGCCTATGAATAATAACTATATTACTGTTACTGAAGTTAATAAATATATTAAAGAGATAGTTAACGAGGACTTACTTCTTAAGAAAGTATATTTAAAAGGGGAAATATCTAATTTTAAGGCTCATTCTAGAGGTCATTATTATTTTACTTTAAAGGATGAAAATTCTAGAATAGCTGCAGTTATGTTTTCTTTTAATAATCGTAATTTGAAGTTTGTACCATATGATGGTATGAAAGTTCTTGTTAGTGGTAAGATTGATGTATATGAGGCTTCAGGTAGTTATCAGATATATGTTGAAGAGATGGCTCCTGATGGTATTGGAGAATTATATGTGGCTTTTGAACAACTTAAAGAGAAGTTATCTAAAGAGGGATTATTTGATAAGGATAAGAAGAAAAAGGTTAGAAGGGTACCTAATGTTGTTGGAATTGTTACTTCTCCTACTGGAGCTGCTATTAGGGATATTCTTACTACTATTAAAAGAAGATATCCTGTATGTAAGACTATTTTATTTCCGGCTTTAGTACAGGGAGATAATGCTGCTTTAGATATTGCTAAGAAAATTAAACTGGCTAATGAGGTAAAAGATATATATGGTATTGATACTTTGATTGTTGGTCGTGGTGGCGGTTCACTTGAGGATTTATGGCCTTTTAATGAAGAAATTGTAGCAAGAGCTATATATGATAGTAAGCTTCCTGTTATATCTGCTGTTGGGCATGAGGTTGATATTACTATTTCGGATTATGTAGCTGATCTTAGGGCTCCTACACCTACAGCAGCTGCTGAACTTGCTGTACCGGATATTAATACTATAATTACATATTTGGATACTGCTAGGAGTAGGGGATATACAGCACTTACTAATATTGTTAATATTAATTATAAAAAATTAGATGCAATAAAAAATAGTTATATTCTTAGTAAACCTATGAGTATGTATGAGATTAAGGAACAGAAGTTAGATATACTTATTGATAGTTTAAATAAAGCTATGAATAAGAAGTTAGAGAATACTAAGGTTAAGTTATATACATTAGAGAATAGTTATATTCTTAATAATCCTAATATGTTATATAAATATAGTACTCAGAAATTAGAACATATTATATCTAAATTAGAAGTTCTTAATCCACTTAATACTTTAAGTAGAGGATATGCTATTATTAAAAAAGATGGTAAGGTATTACCTAGTGTTAAAAATATGAAAAAGGATGATGTAGTAACTATAACATTAAATGATGGTGAAGTTACTAGTAAAATAATTAAGGTAGGTGAAAAAAATGGCTAAAGAAAAGGAAATGACTTTTGAAGAAAAAATAAAGTTACTTGAAGAAATAGTTAAAGAACTTGAGGGTGGTGAGGTACCACTAGATGAAGCAATAGAAAAATATACTTCTGCGATGAAACTAGCTAAAGAGTGCTCTGATAAATTAAATGAAGTTAGTGAAAAAGTTAATAAAATAATGCTTGAGAATGGTAAATTAGAAGACTTTACTGTGAGTGAGTAGTAATTAATGAAAAGTAAACAAAATATTTACTTTTCTTTTTCTTTATGAGATAATTAATATGGTGGTATAAAGATGGAATATATAGTATTAATACCTAATTCTATTAAAAAAAATATTATTAAGGAAGTTAGAAATAAATATTATAACTATAATATTAAGTTTTTATCTTTAGAAGAGTTTATAGAAAAATATACTTTTTCTTATAATAATAAAACAATATATTATTTAATGCGTGAATATAATCTTAATTTAAGTAGTGCTATGGTATATATTAAGAATTTATATTATATTGATATGAATATTCATAATAAAAAGATGGATACTCTTATTAATATGAAAAAGTTTTTAGATGATAATAATTTACTTATATATGATAAATATTTTAAAGAGTATGTTAAGAATAAAGAAATATATATATATGGTTATGATTATCTTAATAAATATTATCTAAAAGTATTAGAGAGTCTTAATTATAAAGTTATTGATTATATATATAATGATTATGAAGTTAAGAATATTTATGAATTTAATTATATAGATGAAGAGGTTATATTTGTTATTGATAAGATATTAGAATTAATTAGAAGTAATATAAAACCTGAGAATATTAAACTTATTATATCTAGAGAGTATGAAGAGATTATAGATAGATTATTTAAAATATATAATATTCCTATTAATGTAAAAAAAAGAAGTATTTATAGTGCTAGAAGTGTTAAAGAATTTCTTAATAATATAGGAGATTCTACTGAAAGTATAGATAGTATTAATGATGATGAAATTAGGAATAAGGTTATTTCAGTTCTTAATAATTATGCTTTTATAGATAATAAAAAAGAAGCCTTAGAACTTATTATTAATGATTTAAAGAATACTTATTTTGAAGATGGTAATACTTCTGTTAAAATAGCTAGATTAGATGATTATTTTACAGATGATGATTATGTTTTCTTACTTGGATTTAATAAAGAGAATATACCTATATTATATAAAGATGATGAGTATTTTAGTGATAAAGAAAAAGAAGAAATGGGATACGATAGTAGTAATACTCTTAATATTAATAAGAAAATAGAAGTTATTAAGAAAATTAAGAATATTAAAAATATTATAATTAGTTATAAATTATATGATGCTAATAATATTTATACTAAGAGTGACTTATTTAGTGATGCTAATATTATTAAAGATTATAAGCATTTATATACTAATAGTGATATGATGAATAAAATCTTTTTAGCAGGTATGTTAGATGATTTGGTTAAGTATGATGTTATGAATGATGATATTAATTTACTTATAAGTAATTATCATATTCCTTATATGGAATATGATAATAGTTATCATACTATTGATAAGGATAAATTATATAAATATTTGAATAATAAGCTACTATTATCTTATACTTCACTTAATAATTATTATAAATGTAAGTTTAAATATTATCTTAATCATGTTCTTAAGATTAATATTATTCGTGATGATTTTGCTATTTTAGTAGGAGAGGTATGTCATTATATTTTATCTTGTATGGATAATGATGATTTTGATATTGATACTTTATTTGATAATTATTTGAAAACTAAAAGAGAATTTTCTAAAAGAGAGATGTTCTTTCTTAATAATATTAAAGAAGAGATAGTATTTATAGTGGCTACTATTAGAAAACAAATGACTTATACTACTTTTGATAAAAGTATGAAAGAAAAGTGTGTATATGTAAATAAGGATAGGAATATTAAAGTTACTTTTAAAGGGGTTATAGATAAAGTTTTATATAAAGAAGAAGATGATATTACTTATTTAGTTGTTATTGATTATAAGACTGGTACTGCTGGAATTGATATTAAGAATATGGAGTATGGTCTTGGTATGCAACTTCCAATATATTTATATTTATCTAGTAAGATTGGTCTTAAAGATGTTAAAGTAGTTGGTTTTTATTTACAAAAACTTTTTAATACTAGTTTAGATAATAGTAAAGATTATTTAGAAGAGAAAGAAAGTAAGTTAAAATTAGATGGTTATTCTATAAATAATGAAAATATATTATCTAAATTTGATACTACTTATCATGATTCTAAACTTATTAAATCTATGAAAACCACTAATAATGGCTTCTATAAATATAGTAAGGTATTAACAGGTGAGGAAATGGATGAAATGGCAATACTAGCGGATAATATGATTGATAAGGCTATTGATGGTATATTGGATTGTGATTTTGATATTAATCCTAAGGTAATAAATGGTAGTAATGAAAGTTGTAAGTTATGTGAATATAGAGATATCTGCTACCAAAGAGAAAAAGATATTGTTTATATCAATAAGGAGGTTAAAGATGATGGAGAAGTATAGTAGCGATTATAGTTATTATGGTAATGTATATAGAAAGAGTGCTGATGGTAGTGATGTTCTAGTAGAAGAGAATGCTATGCTAGAGTATTATGATGAGACTTTTAAATTTGCTTTTCTTTCTGATGCTATGGCTTATATTTTTTCACTTGCTTATGATAAAGAAGAGGATAATAAAGTAGCAGAAAATATTTTGAATAGTAGAATGTTTTCTTGTGATAGAAATACTACTAATAATGGTGATGTATATGTTGCTCCTGAATCAATTAGGGTTAATATGAAATATCCTGAATTAAAAGTACTTATTGATAATCTTAATAATCCAAAAAAACGTAAAGGTAAGAAGTGATATTATGGCATGGACTAATGAGCAAAAGGAAGCTATTTATACTGAAGGAACTAATATTATAGTTTCTGCTGGAGCAGGAAGTGGTAAAACAGCTGTTCTAACTGAAAGAGTATTAGAAAAAGTAAAAAAGGGAATATCAGTAGATAATCTTCTTATTTTAACTTTTACTAAAATGGCCGCTAAAGAGATGAAGGAAAGAATAGGAGATAAGTTAAAAAAAGAAGGGCTTACTAGTGAACTTGCTAAACTAGATACAGCGGATATTACAACATTTGATGCATATGCTTTATCAGTTGTAAAGAAATATCATTATTATTTAAATGTAAGCAAAGATATTAACATTATTGATGGATCAGTTATTACTTTATATAAAAGAAAGATACTTAAAGATATATTTGAAGAGTTATACGAAGAAAATAATCATGAATTTATTGATTTTATACAGGAATATTGTATTAAAGATGATAAAGATATATTTGAATTTATACTTAATATTAATAGTAAACTTGATTTAAAGACTAATAAAAGAGAATATTTAGATAATTATATTAATACAGTATATGATGAAGTAAAGATTGATAATGATATTGATAATTATATTAAAGTAATACTTAAACTTATTTCTAATATTAATGATTATCTAGAATATATAGATGATGATGATTATTTAGCAAAATTATATGATGTTATATCTCCTTTATTAAGTGCTAAAAGCTATGATGATATTAAAAGTAATATTTCTATTAAACTACCTATTCTTAGAGGTGCTAGTGATATTACTCGTGAATATAGAGATAAAATTAAGAGTACTATAGATGAGATTAAAAAACTTACTACTTATGATAGTTATGATGATATTAAGAGGGGTATACTTAGTACTAAGGGAAATGCAAAAGTTATTATTGATATTATTAAGAAATTAGATGATATAACATATAATTATAAGGTTAAATATAATTCTTATGAATATTCAGATATTTCTGCTTTGGCTATTAAACTAGTAAGAGATAATAAGGAAATTAGAGAAGAAATTAAAAATAATTTAAATGAGATATTAATTGATGAATATCAAGATACTAATGATGTTCAAGAAGAGTTTATATCATATATATCTAATAATAATGTTTATATGGTTGGAGATATTAAGCAATCTATATATAGATTTAGGAATGCTAATCCATATATTTTTAAGAATAAGTATGATTCTTATAGTAATAATATTGGTGGCATAAAAATAGATTTAAATAAGAATTTTAGAAGTAGAGAAGAAGTTATTAATAATATTAATTTATTGTTTGATAGAATTATGGATAATGATATTGGTGGTGCTGATTATTCGCTATCACATAGAATGATATATGGTAATCTTATGTATAAGGGTGATGGTGATAACAAAGAAGATAATAACTTCTCAGTATATAATTATCTTAATGATACTACTTTTAAAAATAATGAAGTAGAGGCATTTATTATTGCTGATGATATTAAAAATAAAATTAATAGTGGTTATAGAGCTTTTGGTAAGGATACTAATGGTGTTAGAAAGATTAAGTATAGTGATTTTGCTATTTTACTTGATAGTAGTAAATCATTTGATTTATATAAAAAGATATTGGAATATAATGGTATTCCTACTTCTATTGTAAAATCTGTTAATTTAACTGATGGAGAGGTAGTACTGGTTATTAAAAATATTATTAGTTTTATTATTAAGATTAATGATAATAAAATAGATAATGAATTTAAAAAGTTATTTATATCTATTGGTAGAAGTTTTTTATTTAATACTGATGATAATGTTTTATTTGATTATTTTTTGAATAATAATTTTAAAGATAGTGATATATATAAAATTAGTTATAATATTACTAAGAGGTTAGATACTATCAGTTTAGAAGAGATTATTGATCTTATTGTAGATAATTTTGATTTTTATAATAAGTTATTTCTACTAGGGGACTATAATGCTAATATTTTGAGAATACAGAAATTAAAAGAGATTACTAATAGTTTAATTAATCTTGATTATGATATTTATGATTATCAAAAATATTTAGATGATATTATTAGTAATAATTTAAAACTAGAATATAGTGTTAATGATAATAGCACTGATACTGTTAAAATTATGACTATTCATGCTTCTAAGGGACTTGAATTTGGAGTCTGCTACTACGGGGAATTATATAATAGATTTAATAATAGTGATGCTATAAGTAAGTATTCATATGATAATAAATATGGTATTATTCTTCCTTATAAAGATAAATTCTTATATAATACTATTTATCATAATCTTAGTTATAGGGATTATGTAATGGAAAATATTAGTGAAAGAATAAGACTTTTCTATGTAGCATTAACAAGAGCTAAAGAGAAGATGATATTTATTTTACCTAGTAATACTAAAGATGATAATAAAAGTATTGGTGATATTATAGATAATAGTATTAGAGGTAAATATAATAGTTTTGCTAGTATTATGTATTCTTTAGAGAGTATTACTAAAGACTATTATAAGAATATTGATATTAATGATATTAATTTATCTAAAGATTATAATATGATTTCTAATAATAATTATAAAGAACATTTAAAATTAATAAATGATAAAATAGAAGTTAATACTACTTGTATTCCAAGTAGTATTAAAGAGAATAAAACTTTTTCAAAAAAGGATATTCATATTGTTACTAAAGAAGAAGAGGATAAACTTCTTTATGGTAGATTAATACATGAATTATTTGAATGCACTGACTTTAATAATTTAGATAATTTATCAGATAATAATAAAAAGATTATTGAGAGATTCTTAGAGAAAGTTGATATATCTCATGCAAATATATATAAAGAATATGAATTTATCTATGACGAGGATAATACAACATATCATGGTATTATCGACTTGATGTTAGAGTATCAAGATAATATTAAAATAATTGATTATAAACTTAAGAATATAAATGATGATGCTTATATTAAACAGCTTAATGGTTATAAAGATTATATTGAAAAATTATTTAATAAAAAGACTAGTATTTATTTATATTCTATAACTTTAAATACTTTAGAAGAGATTAAGTAAAAAATATTTTCTATATGATATAACTTATGTTATAATTATATAGAAAGTTATGCCGAATTAGTTTAGTGGTAGAACAAGGCCCTCGTAATGCCTAGAGGTAAGTTCGATTCTTACATTCGGCACCACATTAATGTTAAACTCAAATTTTTCGAGTAGTAATAAATATTAACTAGAAGTACTATCTAGTTTTTTTGTTATTATGATACAAATAGAAGTTTTATTGACATAATCCATTAGTGTGTGTAGAAGGATTTGTTCTTTTAAATTCTAAAAATATTTATAATAAAATGTAAATATTTAATAAAAGTATGTTATAATAAATGATTAAGAAAGTGAGGATACAACAAATATGGTTGATATAGAAAAATTAGATTATGTTTTATATAAATCTATTTATGTAAAACCAAGAGTTGGAGACTATAATGAAATATGGTCTAGAATAAAAAACAATTCGGAAGTTTTAAGGGAAGCAGTACAAGTTAAAAGAGATAAGTTTGATGAACATGATATAGTTAAAGGCTTAACTATATGTGATTCAATGTTAATAGATTATAACTCTGTAGATAAAGTTGCATATAATAACTTAATTAATTCCATTTATACTAATACGGATATTGCAAGAATAGTTATGGATGGTGCTTCAAATGGTGGTTGTTCGTTTTTATTAATGAGTTTATGGAATCACAATTTGAAATTAACAGAAGAACAAAAAGCTTTTGCTGTAAATGAAGCAATGAATAAAATTGGTACTACTCGTTGGCAACAAGGCATAGAAGAATTATCAAAGAAATTAGATGATATGGGTATAACTGATGATAATACTACTTTTATTGATATTGACGGATGTATAAATCCAATCGGCCAAAAAACAGGTTCACAATATATGAACCATATATTTTCTACATTAAGTACAACACAAGCACATGGAATAGGAGAATTCGATATTAGATATCATATTATAAGAAATCCAAATTGGTCTTTGAATGAGAAGCGAAAATTGATTGTGGATTTTTGGTGTGATAATGAAACATATGATGAGTATTTAGAACAATGGGAGTGGGGAGTCATTAATGATTTTACAAACTTTAAAGATAACCCTATATTCCAACTTGAAAAAAATGATTTATATGAATACTCTTATGATATACTATTAAAATTTTATGGTAATAAAGAGATAACTGATAGAATATGGGATGAAATTCAGTTTTGTAAACAAATGCATAAGTTGAGACCACAACAGTGGGAATTAGAATTTACACCTAAAAAGAAAGTTTTGGTATAAACTGACATTAAAAATTAATTATCTTAAATAAGGAGAAAATATATTTATGAAAGTAAAAACAACTAATGCATTAATGAAATATTTAAGAGAAGAACATAAAATTTCTATTGATGGAACAAAAGATAAAAAGAATTTAAGAAATATTGGATATTATCATGGTTACAAAGGTTATAGATATATTAAAAATCCTAAAAATAGAATAACATTAACCAGTTTTGACGAAATAGTATCTATAGTTGATTTTGATACGAAATTAAAAAGTTTATTATATTCACAAATAATGCAAATAGAAACCATTTCTAAGAATTGCGCTTTACAAACTTTAGTTGAAGAATATAAAACTGATAACTTTAATGATGTTTATGAATATGGCATGACTGATTATAGAAATTACAAAAATGATAGTGAATATAAAGAAAAAATGAAACATCGAATTAAAGTTCAAAATAATATATATTCTTCATTATCAAAACACTACAGTAACGGGAATAAAATAGTTAATCACTTTTATTCAAAAGATCGTTATGTGCCATTGTGGGGTATCTTTGAAATAATAACTTTAGGTGTATTTGCTGATTTAATAAAAAGTTTAGAATTAAGTGTAAGATTAAAAATAGCTAGACAAATGAATATTAACAAAGCATATGATACGAATGCATTATTTCCAGAAAGAATCATGTATTTAATAAAGGCATTAAGGAATTCTATTGCTCACAATGATGTAATATTTGATGTTAGATTCAAAGATACCAAAGTAGCTAGCTCATTATGTAAATTCATAGAAAATGAAATCAATTGTCAAAATATAGATTTTAATACTATTACAGATTATATTATTCTTATTTCATTTTTATTAAAAAGCTATGGACTTCCAAAAACTGAAATTAACAGATTTATAAATGATTTTGAAAAATCGACTGAAGAATTTAGAAACAAAATTTCTATTAATATTTATAATCAAGTTATTTATACAGATAATAAGCTAAAGTTAACTGCTTTACGAAATTATATAAAAAAATAATAAATATATTGCATAATTTTACTAATTATGATATATTATAAGTGTGAATGGCGGTGAATGTCTTCGGACTACACCTGAGCAAGTTGGATGCGTCTAACTTGCTTTTTTGTTATGAGGCAAGTAGGGTTTTAATGAAGAAAGTAAAAATAGTGAAGTTGAAAAGTAATCCGAAAGGGTTACTTTTTCTTTTAAAGTATGATATACTTATATCTAGTTAAAGACTTATGGCTTTAACTAGCAGTGAGAGACCTTAGGCTCGAACTGTAACTAAGGAGTCTAACTATTAAAAGTCAATAGTAAAATTAAAAATTTTAATAGTTTGA
>OLFV01002112.1_pt1 | contig 16075 bp, 10 predicted proteins | sample 1605551 | NCBI WGS metagenome assembly OLFV01 (sample SAMEA3888922, study PRJEB22519) | human gut metagenome | biome: human gut; feature: human-associated habitat; material: faeces | place: Denmark | collected 2011
AACTAAAAGCTGTAAAGCGAGTAATGTTTGGGCGAGCATCTCTTGACCTGCTCAAACGAAAAATGGTCTTCAGCGACCTGTGCTTCAACTAAATTGCGGAAGAACCATCAATATTAGGAATCCGGCAAAAATAGGAAGAGAGTCTTTTAGTGCTCTTCCGAATCATCTCATGGTAGCTGCGAAATTCGGGAAGATATGAATTAGACGGAAGAATCTAAAAGCACGGAGGATTCGCAGAATCAGCAAGATGGAAAGATCAATAAGCTGCGCTGGAATAAAATAACTGATAAGCGCCGGGATTGACAATATCACCAAAATTCCATCCATCTTGTTCCAGCCAGATGACCAATATCCCTTGAACCCTAGCTCTTTGTGCTTTACTATCATCTCCAAAATGAAGAAAATAGTACATGTAGCATCTATCGCATTGATAATAGGAGCCTTAATGCCACTTTCCTGAAGGAAAATAACAATCGAGTTGATGAGTATCACCAACAATACAAAGCGCTCAGATGTGAAGATGCTCTTCTTTTTCATAGCCGCCTAATTCAGAATCCAGACCTCTTCCGGAGCAACGCCTTTGAGTTGCAGCAGGGTAATCTTATAGGGAGATTCCGTCGTGTGGATTACCGGCGAATTGTTGAAATTCCGGTTGCAGGCTTCCTCCCAGCTCACGCGGTCGTTCTCTTGTTCAAAGGCCAGGAACATCATCTTGCAATGCGTGTTGATGCCTTCGGTCTTGGACGCAGTCGGATTCATCCGCACAAACGGAGTGGACTTGTAGTCCATCTGCTGCAGAAGCGCGTCAACATCAGTATAGTCCCGTCCCACGTAAGGATAACTCTCGGCACCGGTCACATACTTGAAGATAGAGAAGTCCTCAATTGCTTTGAACAGCAAGCCCACAAGTTTCCTCTTCAAAGAATTCTTGAATTTCACCACTTCATCTTCCTGAACATGATAGCGATCCTTGAACATCTTGCTCAGCTCCATACCCTCCGTCAGCTTCTCCTTGTTGGTCTCGAAGAATTCGTCCAGACACGGGTTGGAAATCAGCGTCAGGAAAGGATCGCGGGAGAGAGGAGTCATCTTCAGGGACTCAAGCTCCTGCTCACGCCATACCTTCAGATTCCCGACATAGGAACGCATGCCATTGTACTTCGTATGGAGGTTACGTCCGAGCTTATACAGGGAGTCGATAATCATACCCGCCAGATGCGTTTTCAGGTGCGTTACTTCCTTCTCGCGTTCACGCTTGGAAATCTCCTGCGCCTTCCTCTCCAGCCGATCCCTATAGTCCAGGTCGATATCCTGGCGCTGCCGCTTGCGGTGACGCATAATAAGCCAGAAAGCGACGCTGGCCAGCGCCACGGCGCCATAAACATACCAACTCGCCTCGGCCACCAAAGGATTCAGGGACTTGTCAACTATGCAGAGGATAACATAGACCATCACAAAAGCCGCTATGCCGCCCCAGAACCACCATCTATACTGTTTGGACTCTTGGTCAAAGGCGCTCAGCGTGTCAATGCGCTCCTGACTCAGATTATCCTTTTCTCGCGTCAGGTTCCGGCATTCCCAGTCCAAGCGCTCCTTGGTGCCATCGCTCAGGGACTCTCGCACACCATTGTTGCCCAGCTGCTGGAACAACTCATTGAACAGCCTGCTGCGCTCCGTGAGTTCCTTGGTCAGTTTGTCCAGTTTAATCTTCTCTTCACGAATCAGGTTCGTCAGAATCTCAGCCTTAATATTTGAGTCAGTAAGGTCGAAGGAGAACACCGTCTTCTGGTCCGTACCCTTCACCTGCAACTTGGTGTCACTCACCTCAGTGATAATGCAGGCGCTATTGAGGAGGAGCTCATTTTCGATATAGCCATAGGGAATGAAGCAGTAACCCTTCACGCCAAACTTGACGCCCCAGGAGTTTCGTACCACAAAGAAACGGGCCTCATCATTGTAACCGCAGATTACCATTGCGTGGTTACCAGACTGCTCATTCTGAATCTCATTCTCGCTCGGGATGCGTATAAAGCCCTTCCTAGGGTTGAAGGAGTTGAAAATCTTTAGCGAGATTGCCACGGGATAACCTTCGGAGATGGCCGATTTAATTGTATGCAAATCCTTCTTCACATTCTTGGCCACCATGACCTTGCGCGTCTGGGCATCATTCAAAGCCTCAACAGGTGGTTCCTGAGAGAGATTGTCTGGATTATAAGGGAAGAAATGCTCCAAGCACACGCCATCATTCTTTAGCGTCTGAATGACAGAGTACAGCGAGCTGCCAGCATCTAACGTGGATGTGCCATCGGCTTTGCGAGCATTGTAGTAAACAAACTGTTCACTCAGGTCAATATCCGGCTGCCGGTTCTTTTTCAGGATGTATTCGATGATGCTCACCAGCGCAAAAGCCGAGCAGGCACCCATATCACCCTGGTCCTTGATGGGAGAGAAGTCCTTTCTTAAATCCATTGAGCTGGGAACCATGGAGAGCGGCGCATACTCTTCCTCAAGGTCAATCTCTTGGACTTCGCCCTGTAGCTTGTAAGTATGTCCTTCAAAGACAAATCCGTCGTTAGTCAGCCTCTTAAAGCTTTCCTTGTGGTCACGGCGCTGAATATCCAGTCCTTCAAGCTCCACAGATTTCTGACGGATATAGTTCGTACTCTCACGCATCTGTACCTTGGTGGCCTTCAGGTCATCCAGCAGATCGCTGGCAGTACGAATACTCTCGGCATTCTGGGAAAGGACGGCATACTCCTGAATTCGATCAACCTCCGGGTCTTTTATTTGCTTCTCTTCCTCAGTGACAGGGTCAGTGATAGTGATGATTCCGGCCACCATGGAGCAGAGAGCGTTATGCTCGTTCACAAAAAGGTCCAGCACCTCACGGCTGCAGTCATCAATCACCAGTTGGCGCTTATTGAACATATAGCCGATGAGAAGGTCGTCATCCTCGCCAAGCAGCTGGGCCAGCGTGGCCTTCTTCTCCGGGAGAGACAGGGAAGGATCATCAATATAGGACTGAAATGCCGCAGTAAGCCGTTCAATCTCGGCATTCAAGGCAGGCCCTATTTCACTGATAATCTGCGTATGGTCTTTCTTATTATTAAGCCTGGTTACTATCTCCTTGTCATAGAATTTGGAGAAGATGTTCACATTCTGGCTCAGTATGCCCTGCACAATCTGCGACACCTTGTTCACCTCAACCTCTCCCTGGGAGACCTTCTCCCGGTCAAGAATATGGGTGTAAGCCCGGTGCAGCAGATACTGCACAAAGTAATACCGGTCAAAACTGAGCACGGAAAGGCCCAGCGCATGAATCGGGCGGTTCCTGTCCTGCGCCGCCGGTGGATACATCTCCGGATAATGGCTCACGGACAGCAGTGCATACTCCCCGGCAATCCTTACAAATGCATCCTCATCCAGTTGGAGAGAAACGCCGTCCGAATTGCAGTTCTGGAACATAATCAGGGAGCAAAGGGAAGGATACTTCTTCTTCGCCTCCAGAATCTCCTGCAGAACCGTCTTGGACGTAGCGGCAAACTCCGTCACCCTTTCTGTCAGTTTCTCTTCCTTCTTCTCAAACAAGAAAGCCGTGTCATAGGGAAGGAGGAACAGATCCACATTGTAGCTCTGCGGAATAGCCTCAACGGCCTGCAGAAACTCTTCAACGGCCGTCCAATACTCCTTAAGGTAAAGCGGCACGTATATGCACAGATTCAGCGTGGAGTTGTCTCCCGGCCTGTTGATGGTGATACTCCCGTCGTAGAGCGAGCGGAAGAATCCCCGCAGATAATCCTGGCGTTTCCCAGGCAGCACCTTATACGGGCTTCCCAGTTTCACATCGAACATCTCATCGATGCCGGCAATAAACACAGTTTCATCGGCCGGCACCACCTGGGCGGTCTGGAAGCACGCCTCCTTCGACGGATCAAGCTCCGGGAATAGGAAAGCTTTGAAATAGTCTCCCAGTTCCTCGCTTCCATACTTCAGTACATACTGTTTGATATGTTCAAGCATTGACGCCGCGTCGGCGCCCAGCATAATGTGCGATGTGTGCCTCATTATCCTTACAGGTTCTTTACGTGGTTCAGTTCTGCGGTAATCAGTTCACGAATCTTTTCAAAGCCCTTCTTCTTCACCTCATCCTTGGTCATCTTAATCTGGGAGTAGATTTCGAAGTACTTGGCCTTTGCTTCATCCAGTTTCTGCTTCACAGCGGTCTTGCCCTCGCTGTCAGCCATCGCGTTCAGCGTGTCGTTAAACTCCTTGCGAATAGAATTCTTATACGAGCGGAAGGCGTCAAACGCCTCGTCACGGTATTCACCCAGCTTCACCCAGAAGTCATCCAGCGCATCGCCGTGCTCCTGGCTCTTGAACCAGTATTCACCGTCCTCATTCTTTACAAGTCCGAAGATAAGGCCCTTCACCCACAGATCCAGGAGGTCTTCGTCACTGGCCTTCTTAGGCCTCAGGCTGAAGTCCTCACGTTTCATTCGAGTTTCAAGGGCATAGTCATAGTGGCAGTCCACGCTGCACTGCTCATACTCCTTCTGGTACTCGGGTAGGGCAACAATCGTATAGGCCGGTACAACGCCCACCTGGCGGTAAATGATGATACGGTCATTCACGCCGATGCTGGCGAAGTCCACATCCATCGTACCGGTGAGCATGCTCTTGAAGTAATCATTCTTGTACAGGCGGCTCCTGAGTTTATTCGGCACACCTACAAAGAAACTGTCCTGAGGACGCTCCTTCGGCATATGACCTCGATAGTCATAGCGGAATAGCGGCATGGCCTTCTCGATAGCAACCTTCACAATATGCTCGAACTCCTCATCGTTCATCTTGTCAAGAATCTCGTCAATGCCGGTCTCCCTCCAGTTGCGGGCAGTATGCAGACGCTTGGTGTATTTTAGGATAACGTCCTTGATTTCATCGTTGGAAAGCTCGGTAAAGCCGTAAACTTTGCCGTCGATACGAAGACTCTTTACGAACTCCGGAATCTGAATCTCATCAGCAACTACACCAACGGAATTCATGGAATTCTGAGCAAGGTCAATCTGGAAGGTTGCGGGAGCCTTGCCCACGTTATTCTGGATCTTGGCAATCTGGGTGACCAGGTTGCGGTTTACAGCTTTCAGGTTCTCGGAGATGAGGCTAATCTTGCGATTGCCCTCTGCCAGGATACCCTTGATGTTGTTGAACACCGTAATGGCGGCAGTCCTGCGGATGATTTCCAACTTGCAGGTGCCCAGGGCACGGGTGGCGTCGGAAACATCGTTGGCCAGATCCTCCAGCTTGTTCTTGCTCTTGAAGAACTTCTTGTCATATTCGCTCAGGTCGGCGCAGGCAGTATCCAAGGCCGACTGCAGCATAGGCTCGCGGGAGAGAAAGTCCTCTTTCTCCTTGGTCATCTCGTCCAGGAAGATATCCACCTGGTCGCCGATGGCCTCCAGCACATTCTCAACAGTAGAGACACCGCATTCCTGGTTGATGTGCTCCTGAATGAGCTTGCGCAGCTCCGTGCGCACACGGGAGGTAAGATCGTTAATCTTCTCATTCACATCCTCATCCTTGATGCGGTTGATATTCAGATTCTGCTCCACTTCTGGCTTCGGGTTGCCAAAGTCATTCACCGTCAGCTCATACTTCGGAGTCTTGTCGCAGATATAGTCAATAACGTGGTCGTAGTTATTGTTCTCACGGATATTCACGTTCGGACTGTCAATCCAGTTGTTGGCAATCAGATTGGCATCCTGGCAGCTATTGAAGAAGCGGTCAATGAGGTTCTTAGCAGCCTTGATAGCATAAATATCGCTCAAGTCCTGGCCGCGATAGATGATTTCGCAGACACCCATACCTGCAGCCCATGCCTTCTTGTTTTCGATATCCATCGAGCCCTCGCGGATATTCTTCTCAATGTTGTCACTCACACTGGCCGAGGCAGAGGACAGTTCACCGGCCGATGTCACCAAAGCCAGGCTTATCATTTCGGCCAGCTCATCAATGTGAGTATAGGTGTCGCCACGGTCATTCTTGTTGTCAATGAAGATAACAGAATTGAACGGACGGTCCTTAATCTCGTAGGAGCCCTTCAGATATTCCAGCTTGATGGGCTTGCTGCCGATACCCATGTGCATCAGGTAATCCAGGTCCTCGATGGCACCAAAGGCGTTCGGGGCCACCTTGGCCATACCGGCATTAGACATGTGCTTGAATACATCCGGAAGCACGGCATACCCCGTAAGCTTGCACATCGGAGCCTTGTCACGGAGCAAATAAGCCATATTGACGAACGTGCCGCAGCCAGTACCGCCGCATACGGAGAAAACCATATGAATCTCCGTATTGGCACCCAGAAGCTCATACTTATCATTATTGATAATATGGGCGTTGGTAATCTGAGCCAGCACAGTCTCCACCTTGCGGGTAAGATCTGCATAATTAATTGTAAAGGCAAAGCGGCCGTTGGTTCTCACCTGGCCGGCGCCCAGTTCCATGGAGGTAAGGGCATACAGATTCTCTTCCGGAATCCAGGAGAAAGCCTCTTTATTCTCATCATAGTACGGACGTGCGCGCTTAACAATAATAGGCATCTGCTCCTTCGGGTCAAGCGTCACGGGCTCGCCCTTTATGGAAGGAAGAGACTTCTTGTAAGCGCCGCCATCGGTATCAATCCCGAGGAAGCCAATCATAGGGGGAACCTCTCCATAAGTGTCGATGAACATCTTCTTGGTGTGCAGAAGAGCGTTCATTCCGGTGCCACCAAGTCCTACATACAGACAGCGTTTAATCTTTGTTGCCATAGTGGTTATGATATTTTAATTTTTGTTTTCGTACCTGATGTCATATTCTGGATAGTGTACTCTTGGTTGGTCTTCAGGACTCTGGCATCTGCCATGAAGTCCTTGGGAACACGAAGGCGTACACTCTTGCGGTCCTTCGGTTCAATCACAACATCGGAAGTCCACAACTGATTCGTCTCATAGAGAATCTTACCGGCAAAAGCCTTGTCAAAGAAACCCTGCTTTACCTTTTTGTTAGTGAGAATCATCTTCCTGTACCCGCGTACGCGTTTAAGACTATTGTAAGGAACAGGATCGGAAAGCTGTATCTTGCCAACGCGGAAGGTCGGGAAAATAATCGGCTTCAGCACAAACATCCATACAAGCAGTGCCGCAACCAGAAAAGCCAGCGTAAACAGCGTGCCTTCCTCAAGAGGGTTCATCACCTTGTTCTTCTCGGCTTCAATATCCAGAAGGGATGCATTGTCGGCGTTGTATGTATCAGGGTCCATATCGTTGATACGCTCCAGTCCTGCATCATCAACAGGCTTGAAGAACCAATGGTGGACCTTATTCTCGGCTGCAGGATTGAAGACGATACCAACCTTGAGCTGGTCAGTGCCGGGCTGAACATCTATGACGTTGCCCTGGCATTTCTGCCCGTCCACAAACACCTCCATCTCATTCTCCGTCACAGGAAGCATTTTGCCGCTGTCAGTTTTCTTGTATAGACCCAAGCGCAGCGGGCCTTCCATATAGTTCTTCGCATCCTGATTGAAGTCAAATTCAATCGTGCGATACAGCGTATCCTGAACGTGTTTCTTCCAGAGGAACTTGTCGTAATAGTTGGTCTTACCCCAGCGGGTAGGAGCATTCTCGTCAGTTTTCTTACCGCAGGAAACCACGAGCATCAAGGGGCAGAGGACTGCCAACAGAATCATTCTCTTAGAGCACATGGAACTTCACGGTTTTTTCGGGTTTGTTAATCATCTCGAACGCGGTAGGAGACTCCAGGATGCGGGTCATCGCATATGGAAGCTCATCCATTCCTTCGGCTGGTTCGCTGTAAAGGAATATCTTTTCATTCTCTTCGATGGAAAGCGACTCAATCATTGCCTGCTTGCTCATCAGATACTGAGCCTTCACCGTCACGGTGTAACTCTCTGTCAATTCAACAATATCATCCACCTGGATGTAGGAATTCTCATAAGAGTAAACGTGAACCTTATAGCCGGCCTGGAGTGTACCTCTGCCATTATGGGCATACTTGATGGTAAGTTCCTCGCCATAATCCTCGCGTACATTGAAAGCGATGTTCTGTTGAGGGGTGAGCATCAGGATGGAAACATTTGTTCCATTCAACTTGGCCACATCAATGGCATCAAATCGGCAGGGGTTAATCTCCTTTAGCACCGCCTTGCCCTCCGCAGCTTGGTCAGTGAGCATGATATAGAAGCCATAGGCATCTTTTGACTTTGCAATTTCACACCAGCGGGCAAGAAGTTGCTCATACTCTTTCTGATGCTCGTCCGGAATACCATCGGTCATAAGCTTCAGGATATCCATCTTATCAACAGACAGAACTTTGTCCACAACATACTGTAAAGGCTCGAATAGGCAAGTCATAGTGGTCATCTTGCCGTTGAAGTTGTGTAGGGGAATCTTGTAAGCTTTTATCTTTGCTACTAGCCTGGCCTTTCCTGCAGCCGTTGCAGGTTCGCGCCACTCCTCGAGAGCTTTGTGCTGGAAAGGAATCACGACGATTTCGGTACGGTCGTCGCTGATTTGTTGAATATCCGTAATGAGGGCTTCCTTAACTGGCTCCCAGATATCAGGGCAGCCTGGGGCCTTGCCTTGCATAGACAGCGTCACGTCTCAAAGGTAAGTTTGACGTACATCCTTTACGTTTCCACTCTGGGCGAATGCAAGAGTGAAACTAGCTAAGGCAATCAGGGTAATGAAAAGTTTCTTCATCTTTTCTGTTACACCAATGGCCCTTTGGTGAATATATGCTATTAATTACGCAGAAAGTATGAGCCAACTTAGTCTTATCCTACCAAGAGACTCTGGACGGCCGTGTGTGGAGATAAGGGGGCGTTAAAAGCTCACACTTTGCTATAGTGCGAGCTTGAAGCCCAACATATAGCCAGTGCAAGCGATTAATCATTATCCCACCACACGTGAATTGTCCAGATTCCTTGGCATGGAATAAAGCTAAACGCTTTCTTTTATGTCTTATGCTTTCCTATGAGGATTGCATCCGCAAATTTAATAAAAAAAGACAAGAAAGCACAAGAAAGCATAAAATAACGTGAGAATTATAACTAAAAGAGCGACAATTGAATAACCCCATTCTCATAAGGCGGGACACGTTCCACATTAATCATCGGCTTCTTCGGGAAGAACGAGTAGGCCGCCTGGCCCGCCATCAGATTGACCCTGAAGCCGACGACGGACCGGTGTCGGGAGTGCTCGATCTGCGCGATGTTCTTAAGCTCACCGTTGATGGTCTCGATCAGAGCCCTCTTGCGCAGGAGGATTTTGTCAGAGACTGTCATAAGCTGGCCCTTCATGTTGCTCTTAAGCTTTGTTATCAGCTGGATGCCGTCCACGAAAAGTCTGGAGAAGAGGTCCCTGCAGATGTATCCCTTGTCTCCGACAAGTCTACCGAAGATCTGCTCAATGAAGGACTTGTTCCGGAGCGGCTCCCTGTCGTCAACATTGCCCGGTGTGAGCATGAAGTTCAGGAGTTCCCCCTTTTCGCTGCAGATCAGATGCAGTTTGAAGCCGTAGAACCATCCCATCGAACATTGCCCTCGCTGGGCGAGTCCCTTGAATACCTTGTGGAGGCGGATGCGCTGGTTCCGGCACACGCGCAGGGCGGTGCTGTCCACGAAACTGATGCCCGCGCAGGCTCCCATGCAGCATCTATTCACGAACAGGATGAAGGGAACCACCACCTTACACTCCAGCTCGACGAAGCGGTTGTAGGAAACGAGCCCCGGGAACGGATCCGTCATATTCCTGCATACCTCATTCAAGTAGAAGTGTTTAAGGCATTTATATCCGCCCAGATGGAACAGTATCATGATGGTTATCACCTCGGCGTCGGACAGCCTGCCGTCCCGATGATACCTCCTCTTCGACTTGTCCCTCTTGGGGGCAAGTCCGTTGACCTTGACAAATCTGTCATATACTCGGCAGAAGTCATCCGCCATACAGAAAATTTTAGTAACTTTGTCATTGTCGATCGACATAGCGAGGGTCTTTGTTTTTTGTTTTTCCAAATTTACAAAAACTTTCGCTATTTTCCTAATATTCAATCTGTTAAATTTCATCGAACTCACGTTAATTTATTTGACTGGCATGTGATTTTGCAATCGCCCAATACCTATGCGTTTTTTCATAGACACTGATTCTCCGATATACTCCGTTAGCCTTTGCATCATCAAAACTTTAATTTAAACTTACTAACAACAATCGGTCATTTGGATTCATCTTGATCTTCCCACAGTCATAAATAGTACGGATTTCATCAACATGCTTAGAAGCTGCTTTGAATTGTTTGTTTGAAGGTTGAGTCCACTTGAAAAAGGGCTCACCAGAAAATATCCGTGTCTGACATGATAAAAAGTCGTTTTTTGAAAAACATGTGCCTCGCAGATACTTCTGTAATGGGCAAAAGTGGCAAATAGCACTATTTCAAGTGGACTCAAGTTTGAGAGTGAAAAACATCAGGTTTCAGCGGTTCTGTGGGGCTCACAGGGGCTACAAACAGCTGATTTTTAGCGGTCTGAACCACGGCCTTGCGGCATGAGGATAAATTTTGAAAAAAGTCTCAGCGGGAAGGTGAAAGCCTCGCGTCATCCTCGGCTTATGGTCAGGACAGGGGACACCTGAGTAGTTACGTCAGATTTATGAGGATAGATTTCTTTAGGAAGAAGGCGTGTACTGGAGGTAGACGACTGATGAGAAAAGAAATAAAGACCATAAAGATATACAAATTGTTCAAGTTATTTTTTAAGAATTACTATACAGATTTCTGTTTCCGAGGAATAATTCGTAACTTCACAAAGCGAATTATGCAACCGAGAAGCCCTCGGAGCACTAAGGCAAATTTTAACACTTAAAATACAATGAAAACAATCAGATTTTGGGTGACATTGGCGGCGATGCTCATTGCAAACGGAAGTTTCGCACATGGAATATCAGGATCCGGCACTTTGGCAGACTCCGCGACCGGTAGAAAAGAATGCCACGCCATCGAAAAAGGCAAGAGCTTGACTGATGGACAAGTTGTGGACACGACCCATCCGTGGTACGGGGCGAGGGTCGGAATCATTGGGGATTCGATCTCGGATCCGAATGTGGCGAACGGGCCGGAGAAGTACTACTGGTACATGGCGCGGGAGATCGGAATCATCCCTTGCGTGGTGGCTCAAAACGGGCAGCAATGGAATGAGGTCCTTCCGCAGGCGAACAGGCTGAAAAGTGAGTACGGGGACAACATCGACGCGATCCTTATCCTGATGGGAACCAACGACTTCAACGCCGGAGTACCGATCGGGGAATGGTTCACGGAGGAATATGTCGAGGTGGAGGCCGCCAATGGTGAGCCTAAATCTCTGCAGGTAAGAAGGCATAGGATGCCAAACCTCGACCAAAGCACGTTCAAAGGACGTATCAACGTTGCCTTGGACTCACTTAAGAATATGTACCCGCACAAGCAGATAATCCTGATGACTCCACTTCACAGGGGCTACGCCAAATTCGGCGAGACCAACATCCAGCCGGACGAGAACTACACCAACAGGTGCGGGGAATATATTGACGCTTACATCAATGCCGTGAAGGAGGCGGGTAATGTCTGGGCCGTGCCTGTGATCGACCTTAGCGCCGTCTCAGGAATATTCCCGCTCAACCGTTCGCAGAAGGAATATTTCCCAAGGGACAAAGACAGGCTCCACCCTACCGACGAAGGTCATGCCCGTATGGCCCAAGCTATCATGGCCGCCCTCAGAGGATTGGCGCCACGTTTTGAATAAGCATTTTTGATGTAAATCCAGAGAGCCTCTGTTCTGAATTTTTGTAACGTGAAAAATTCAGGTTAGAGGCTCTCTGGATTTTCTACATACTGAAAAAAATGCGTAATACCCATGTTGACATCGACTCTCGGTCACTTCGACAGGCTCAGTGACCAAGGTTCGATTTTAAATCCTACAACGTAAGACCATCGAGAAGGGCGACGTACGTCTCGATACCGTCCGCAATCTCGTCAAGACGGATATATTCATCGGCGGAATGGGAGCGGGCCGAGTCGCCCGGACCGATCTTGAGGGTCGGGAAATGGCAGAGGGCCTGATTGCTGGTGGTCGGGGAACCGAAAGGTTCCAGACCGAGGGACAGGCCTCGGACAACGGCCGGGTGATCCATAGGAAGATGCGAGCTGCCGATTCTTGTCGAGCGTTCCTTGACCTCGCACGATACGGAGGACTTGATCATCTCCAGAAGTTCCGGATTGGTGTACATTCCGTTCGGGCGCACATCCACCACGAACGTACACCTGTCCGGCACGACATTATGCTGGGTTCCGGCATTGATCTGCGTGACGGACATCTTGACGGCTCCGAGGAAATCGGACACTCGGTCGAAACTGTGACTTTTGAACCACTGAATGTCCTCTATGGCTTTGTAGATGGCGTTGACACCCTCATTTCTGGCAGCATGACCACTCTTCCCGTAGGCAGTGCAGTCCAGTACCATCAGTCCCCTCTCGGCGACGGCCATCCTCATTCCGGTCGGCTCGCCCATCACACCGAAATCAATCCGGCCCAGCTCCGGCAGGATCAAGTCGAGGCCACCCTTCCCGCTCACCTCTTCCTCGGCGGTTGCCGAAAAGATCAGCCTGTACGGCTGCTCCTTCTGAATGAGCCTTGAATATGTCTCCAGAAGAGCAATCAGGGATCCGCCATCATCATTGCTGCCGAGACCGTACAGACTTCCGTCCTCAATCTCGGGCGTGAACGGGTCACGGGTGTAGCCAGAGGCCGGTTTCACAGTGTCAATGTGGGCGTTAAGCAATATGGTCGGCCTCCCGTCCGCCGGGTCGGATTCCATCCACAGGTTGTTGCCCAGCCTCCTGACCGCGAAGCCTTCTGTCAACATCCAACGCTCCAGGAAGTCGGCCACAGCCCCTTCATCCCTGCTGAAGGAAGGAATCCGGATCATATTCTTCAAAAGATCTATCGTGTCCATAGCATACAAATGTACGCAAAAACGATGGTTTTTATGTACATTTGTGGATATGGATTTAGGGACACTTAACAGACAGCAGAGAGAGGCGGTGACCTCGACGGAGGGCCGGGTGCGGGTCGTTGCCGGAGCAGGCTCGGGAAAGACCAAGGCTTTAACCTATCGGTATGCGTACATAGTAAACGAACTGGGCGTGGAACCGGCTAACATTCTGTGCCTTACCTTCACGAACAAGGCGGCGCAGGAGATGAGGAGCAGAATCACTCAGCTCGTTCCGCCGGGGTACACGAACGACTTTGTCTGCACGATCCACGGGTTCTGCGTGAGGTTTCTGCGCGAGGAGATCCATCGGCTCGGCTACCCGAAGAACTTCCAGATTCTGGACGAGGAGGATATGAAGTCCCTAGCCAGGCAGGTGCTGACGGAAAACAACACGGAACGAAGCGTGAAGACAGTGCGGCAACTTCTTGAGGCTCTTGCCGGTACCAAGGCGGCTGAGCCTTATGTTCAGCAATACATTGTCCCGACCTCGCCGGTCTCCGGAAGGACTGACCTTCCGCTCAGTGTCCAGCTTCTGTTCAAGCAAAAGGACAAGATGGCGCTCGACTACGATGACCTCATCCAGTTCACCAGACATATTCTTCAGACATATTCAGAGGTAAGGGAGAAGTGGCAGGAGAGGATGAACTATGTGATGTTGGACGAGGCGCAGGACTGCAATGGCGGTGACTGGGAGATTGTTGAGACGTTGTCCGAGAAGTGCGGTAACCTGTTCATAGTCGGGGATCCGGACCAGTCCATTTATGAGTGGAGAGGGGCGAAACCGGAGAGGTTTCTGGCGTTCAAGGCCGACAAGGACATCATTCTGGACGAGAACTACCGTTCGACTCCAGGGATTCTGAACGTAGCCAACTCAATCATAGTCAACAACAAGAACCGGATAGACAAGCGGATGTTCACCCGCCGGGGCGAGGGCGAGAAGATCGTGCACTTCCACGCGACGGACGAGCGGCAGGAGGCGCAGTGGATCTGTCAGGAAATTCTCCGGAGGCTTGACAATGGCGAGGCGGCATATTCAGATTTCGCGGTGCTGTTCCGCGCGGCGCATCTTTCGAGGTTCATCGAGCAGGCGCTCATCCGCGCGAACATTCCTTACGTGATGTGGGGAGGCGTGCGGTTCTTCGAGCGGATGGAAGTCAAGGACTGCATCAGTTACCTTCGGCTGGTAGCATCGGATGACGACATCGCCTTCGAGCGGGTAATCAACACGCCGTCCAGAAAAGTCGGGAAGGTAACCCTCGAACTGATAACGGCTTACGCATCACAGGAGGGGACGACACTTTACCAAGCGCTCAAAAATCATCTGGATGACCCGAAGCTGAATCGTGACGCAGTCCGTGAGTTCGTGGCGTTGATTGAGGAATGCCGCTCAAGGGCATATTCAATGGGAGTCTGCGCGATGCTTGAATATATCCTCGAAAAGACCGGCTTGAAGCAGGAATATCGTGACGACAATGACGAGCAGCGCCTGGAAAACATCACCGAGTTGGTGGATTCCATAAGGCTTTACGAAAGCGAACACACTGAATGGGAGCAGCTTCCGCTCTACGATTACCTTCAGGACATCGCCCTGTACACGAACGCCGACTACCGGAAGGAGACCAACAAAGTCAAGCTGATGACCATCCATCAGAGCAAGGGATTGGAGTTCCCTTACGTGTTCATCATCGGGCTGAGCGACGGAATATTCCCGAACGCCAGAAGCATCCGGGAACGTAAGAGGACGGCCCTTGAGGAGGAAAGGCGCTTGATGTACGTTGCTGCCACGCGGGCGGAGAAGTGCCTGTTCCTGACCGAGTCCGAAGGCTATGACGTTCAGGCTCAGCAGCAAAAGTTGCCGTCAAGGTTCATCGCCGAGATAAAGCGTGACCTCTTTGTCACGGAAGGAGAGATGGATGAGGCCCTTTGGCGCAGGCTGCAGGAGCAGATCGCCAATGAGAACCTTGACGAGACGACCGAGACTCCCGATGATGCGGGCAGGGCCGACAGCATCACCGTCGGCGACAACGTGTTCCACAAGATCTTCGGCCAAGGCGAGGTCCTTGAGATCAGCGACACCGGCTCCTGCAAGGTACGCTTCGCCGACGGCAAGGTCCGGTTCCTCCGCAGCACGTTTCTAAGCCGTCTCGCATAGGATTCACTCTACCTTAACTTGAATATCACCGGGAAGGTGTAGGTGACTTTCACGGCTCTGTCACGCTGGCGGCCCGGAGTCCATTTCGGGGACATCGAGACCACACGGACGGCTTCATTGTCAAGTGAGGAATCGACTCCTCTGAGGACTTTGACATTGCTGACGGATCCGTCCGGGTTGACCGTGAACTGGAGGGTCACACGGCCTTCGACACCGTTAGCCTGGGCTATGGACGGGTAATTGAGGTTCGAGTTGACCCATTTGGAGAACTCGTTGGCATCCCCACCGTTGAACAACGGCTTTTCCTCAACAGCGAAGAACGGCACAGGAGCCTCGTCAACCTCCTCATCCTGGACACTTTGTGGGATATAATCCATTATAGGAATCTCCATCTGACTGTCATCCAAGGATTTGAACTCCAGATCCTCATCAATCTTTATGTCATCCGGAAGAATTTCAATCAGATCGTTGAGAATCACGGCCGGAGCCGGAGGTGTCGGCGGAGTCTCCATCGTCACCGGGATCTCGATGTCATCGTTGATGAACGCCGCATCGTTACCGGCAAGCGTGGCGACCTTGGTCTCAGGTGTCCCCCACTCGAACGCCATCAGAACTATTCCCATCGCAGCCACCAGCCCGACTTCCGTCAGAAGGGTTCTCTTGTTCTCAAGATTGGCCTTGTAAGTTTTCTTTGTCTCCATAATCGTTGATTTTAATGGTTAAACTTTCTGGTGCAAAGTTACGGCTTCCCGGTCACGCCCACCAAATTTCCGGCCTCTGAAAATCTCTCATAGGTCCAATCTAAAAGATTGCAAATCAATAGATTGTGCAAAGCGATATC
>OLFV01002116.1_pt1 | contig 16042 bp, 10 predicted proteins | sample 1605551 | NCBI WGS metagenome assembly OLFV01 (sample SAMEA3888922, study PRJEB22519) | human gut metagenome | biome: human gut; feature: human-associated habitat; material: faeces | place: Denmark | collected 2011
GATGTTTAGTTACCTTTTGCGGAGATATTCATTTTTGTTTTATAGAGGAAAGATAACGTTTTTTCTTGTTACAACCAAGTAAATGAACGAATTTTATGGAATATTTAGAATTTGAACGAATTTTGTCTGCCAAACGAATGCAGAGATATAAGGATGCAGCGAATGGTGATACATGTAAGGCTATGGCTTTGTATCGTTACAACTTGCGTTTATCGCAGGAGATGTTCACGATAGTTAGCTGCTTTGAGGTGGCATTGCGTAATGTGATTGATAGTCTTTTGGTGCCGACATTAGGAGAGAATTGGCTGAAAGACTCTGTTCAAGCCAATGGAATATTCACCAACGGTCGCATGAACGAGACAAGAAAAATCATAGAAAAAGCATACTATCGATTGGATAGACAAGGCATATACTCACATTCCAAACTAATTGCAGAAATGGAATTCGGTGTATGGAAATATATGTATTCTTCTCTACAGTATCGTGCGACAGGGCAATGTTTGTTAAGGGCATTTCCAAACAAACCTCGTTCATCGGCAGCTGCTCAATACAACAATGCCTACATATTCAATGAACTTGATAAGGTGAATAGTCTGAGAAACAGAATAGCGCACCATGAACCAATCTGTTTCAGACTCCATGCATCGGAAATAGACACTATTTATATCGTCAATGAATACCAGAAAATTCAGACTTTATTCTCTTGGATGGGAATAGATTCTCGTTCAATGTTGTATGGGCTCGATCATGTGCAGAGTGTCTGTTCCAAAATCAACGCCTTAAAATAAGGCGTATTTGTATCAAGGTCAAAATGTGTCATTTTCGTTTTCTAATGACGGGGTGCAGAGAGAGGGCTGCAACATGTTACAATATCTCCAGCGCAATGGCGGCACAGGCTTCGGCGTCGGCCAGGGCGTGGTGGTGGCGCGTTAAATCGTAACCGCAGCGGGCGGCGATGACGTCGAGGGTGTGCTGACCTTGGGGCCACACTCGGCGTGAGGCTACGCAGGTGCAGAAGAAAGGGTAGGAGGGATAGGTCATCTGGTAAACGCGGAAGACGGCTTTGAGGCAGCTCTCATCGAACGCCTTGTTGTGGGCTACGAGGGGGAGACCTGCTATCTTTGGCTCTATCTGCTTCCATACCTCGGGGAAGACGGGAGCGTCTTGCGTGTCGGCGGCGCTTAGGCCGTGCACACGGCTGCACCAGTAGGTGTAATATTCGGGTTCGGGCTTTATGAGCGAGTAGAACTTGTCTACGATCTCGCCGTTACGCACAATGACGATGCCTACGGAGCAAACAGATGAGCGCTCGTTGTTGGCTGTTTCAAAATCTATTGCTGCGAAATCTTTCATCGTTAAGGTCTTTATATATAAGCTTCTTTTACGTCGCGCTTTGCGCTCGTTGTTTTTATAAACATTAATTTCCATTAATTGAACATTAATTGTCGTTAATACGCGCTTCGCGCGGAAAAAATTGACGGTTAATCAATGCTCAATTAATGGAAATAACTCCGCGAAGCGTCTGGATACCTACGGAGCGCTATAATGTTTAGAACGAGTTTGTGTTTGCTTTATCGCTTGCTTTGCTTGCCAAGGTTTGTTACCAAGCTTTTATTTTCCCAGCTTCTTGAGCCACTTGAGGGGCTTTTTAAGCAACAATTTTAAGCCGCTGTCTTGCGATGGGTTGACAACGGGCGACATGCCGGCGGTCTTTGCATACTTGGTCGATACGGGCTGCGATTCTTGCTCGTTGCGCTGCTGACGCGGCTTGCGTGAACGCTTCTTTGCAGGCTGCTTGTCGCCCTGCTTCGCTTGCTGGCCGTTGGCTTGCTTGCCTTGCTTTGTAGGCTGCTTGTCGCCCTGCTTTGCTTGCTGGCTGTTGGCTTGCTTGCCTTGTTTTGCAGGCTGCTTGTCGCCCTGCTTTGCTTGTTGGCCGTTGGCTTGTTTGCCTTGCTTTGCTTGCTGCTTGTCGTTGCCCTTTCTGGTCTTGTTTCCCTGCTGAGCCTTTCCCTGCTGAGCGTTGCTCTCCTGCTTGTCGCCTTCTTGAACGTTGTTCTGCTTTCCTTTGCCTTGTCTTGCCTTGTTGCCGTTTCTTCTTGAACGGTTTTCGGAAGCGTTGTCTGAGTTTTCAGAAGCGTTGTCGGCGTTGACGGAAGCGTTGACGGAAGCATTGTTTGAAGCGTTGTCAGCGTCGCCTGTAGGCTGGTCCTGACGGTCGGCTTCGCTTTGCCGGGGCTTGCTGTTGCCACGGCGGCGGCGCGGCTTGCGCTGCTCCTGCTGCTGAGCGTTTTCGGTCGAGTGGTCCTCTGCTGCCACGGGAGCGCTCTTGGTGTTTGAACCTTCAGCTGCTTCAGTTGTCTGCTTCTCCGCAATCTGCTTGTCTTGGGGCTGCTTGTCCTTAGGCTGCTTCTCCTTGCGCTCGTTTTCTGTGCGGCGCGGCTTGCGTTTGTGCGAGGTGGCGTCGCGGTCTTTGCGACGGCGGCTCTTTGCCGATGTGCGCTGTGCGCGGCCTTCCTTATACTCGGGACCTTCGCCCAGCTCCTCGGGCAGAGGCAGCTTCTCGACCTCCTTCTCAAGGAGCTTCTCTATCTGTTTGAAGAAATGGACATCTTCCTCGTTGATGAAGGTTATGGCCACACCGTCGCGGTCGGCACGGGCTGTACGGCCTATGCGGTGAACATAGTCTTCAGCATCGTGAGGCACGTCAAAGTTGATGACCATGGCAATGTCGTCGATGTCAATTCCTCGTGCGAGGATGTCGGTAGCCACGAGCACGTCGATCTGTCCGCTCTTAAACTTGTAGAGCATCTGGTCGCGCTCGGCCTGGTCGAGGTCCGAGTGCATCTCGCCGCTGTTGACGTGCATGCGCATGAGTGCGCGGTTTATGGCCTTCACCTTCTGCTTCTTGCCTGAGAAGATGATGACGCGCTTGAGGTCGCCCTGCTTGAAGATGTCCTGAATGATGCCGAGCTTCTGTGTCTCGTAGCACACATAGGCTGTCTGCTTGATCTTCTCTGCCGGCTTGCTCACGGCGAGCTTCACCACCACGGGGTTCTTGAGCAGCGTCTTTGCCAGCTCTTCAATCTTGTCTGGCATGGTGGCCGAGAACATGATGGTTTGGCAGGTTGGCGGCAGCAGCTGTGCGATCTTCTTTATGTCTTCAGAGAAGCCCATGTCGAGCATGCGGTCAGCCTCGTCGAGCACGAAGAACGACACACGGCTAAAGTCGGCGTTGCCCATGCTTATGTGGCTGATTAGTCGGCCCGGTGTGGCGATGACCACGTCGGCACCCAAGCTAAGGCTCTTGAGCTCCTGGTCGTAGCGGTTGCCGTCGTTGCCGCCATAGATGGCCACGCTGCTCACGTCGTTAAGATAATAGCCGAAGCCCTGCATGGCCTGGTCTATCTGTTGTGCCAGCTCGCGTGTGGGGCTCATGATGACGCAGTTGATGGCGTCTTTGGGGTAGCCGCCGTCGTCGAGCTTGCTCAGTATGGGCAGCAGGTAAGCAGCCGTTTTGCCTGTTCCTGTCTGTGCCACGCCCAGGAGGTCGTTGCCTTTCAATATCTCTGGTATGCACTGCTCCTGAACGGGCGTGCAGGTCTCGAAGCGCATGTCATAGAGAGCGTCGAGAACGTTGTCGTTTAAATCTAATTCGTCGAAATACATAGTTGTCCTTTTTAAAAGTGACGATAGACAATAGTTTGTCTTTTACTAAAATCAATTTGGTGCCTTACGGTAGCAGAAATATGCTACCACGGCAAAGATGATGTTTGGTATCCATGCTGCGAGAACGGGTGGCGTGTCGGCCTGTATGGCGAACGTTGCCGATACGGTTTGTAGCAGAATGTAACCAAAGCTGAGGGCCAGACCTATGCCGAGGTACATGCCCATGCCTCCCTTTCGCTTGCGCGAGGAGAGCGACAGTCCGATGATGGTCAGGATGAACGACGCAAACGATGAGGCTATGCGTTTGTGGTATTCGACCTGATATTGCACCACGTTGCTGCTTCCGCGGTCTACCTGTTTAGAGATGTAAGCCTTCAGTTCCGGACTGGTGAACGTTTCTTGCTGACCCTTTGAGTAGACAAGGTCGGTAGGCTCCATCTGTATGAGCGTGTCTTTCTTCATGCCGCTGGTTATGTGCTCACGCATGCCTCGCAGCTCGCGGATTTTCCAGTTGGTCGCCGTCCAATGATATTTTGAGTCGGAGATGGTGTCATATTGCACCTCCGTTGCTGTCATGTGGCTCACAAGCTTCTTGTTTTCAAAGCGGTCGAGCGAGAAGCCGTAGCCTTTTTTCATCTGGTTGTCGTAGTGTTGAATGTAGGCAATGACGCCTTTGCCCACTTGCAGCATGACGTTGTCGGCGGCCGTTGTGCGCTTCTTGTTCTTGTACATGCTCTCAAAGTTTTGCTTCACTACCGTGCCGTGTGGAATGACGAAGGCGGCGAGGTAGAACGACAGGGCCGAGATGAGCACACATGAGAACATGTAGGGTCGCATGAGGCGCTTGAACGACACGCCCGATGCCAACATGGCGATGATCTCTGAGTTGCCCGCCAGCTTTGAGGTGAAGAAGATGACGGCAATGAACACGAAGAGCGGGCTGAAGAGGTTGGCGAAATAGGGTATGAAGTTCAGATAATAGTCGAACACGATGGCCTTTAGCGGCGCGTGATACTCTGAAAACTTCGCCAGATTCTCGTTCACGTCAAACACGATGGACACGGAGATGATGAGCGCTATGGCATAGAAATAGGTGCCGATAAACTTCTTTATGATGTACCGGTCGAGACGTTTGATGTAGCGGCGCGGGTCCAGGAACCCGAGGAAGGACAGCTTGTGTCCGAGCCACGCCAAGAGCGGCGTGACCCGTCGTAACAGGCGCGCCACCCTGTTGAGCGCCTGTCCCGTTTTCCTTGCAGCCTTTAGCGGCTTGTGCAATCGTCTTGTTGTCGCAAATTTCATAATTACCGTTTAAACATTACATTCTTCTGCCCAGTTGGTCGATGATGCTTGCCTTCCATGCCACGAAGTCGCCTGCCTCGATGTGCTGGCGTGCGTCGGTGACAAGACGGAGGTAGAAAGCGAGGTTGTGTATGCTCGCTATCTGCATGGCCAGCAGCTCTTGCGATTTGAAGAGATGGTGCAGGTACGCCTTCGAGTGGATGCGGTCGATGTCGCAGCCGTCGGGGTCGATGGGCGAGAAGTCTTGCTCCCATTTCTTGTTGCGCATGTTCATCGTGCCGTTGTAGGTGAAGAGCATGGCGTTGCGCCCGTTGCGTGTGGGCATGACACAGTCGAACATGTCGACACCGCGTTCTATCGCCTCAAGAATGTTTTGCGGTGTGCCCACGCCCATGAGGTAGCGCGGCTTGTCCTTGGGCAGGATCTCGTTCACCACCTCAATCATCTCATACATCACCTCTGTAGGCTCGCCCACGGCCAGTCCGCCGATGGCGTTGCCGGCAGCTCCCTTGTCGGCCACATACTTGGCGGCGTCGCGTCGCAGGTCCTTGAACGTGCATCCCTGCACGATGGGGAAGAGCGTCTGGTCGTAGCCGTAGAGCGGCTCCGTCTCGTTGAAGCGCTTTATGCAGCGGTCGAGCCAGCGTTGCGTCATGGCGAGGCTCTTCTTGGCATACTGGTAGTCGCTCTGTCCGGGAGGACACTCGTCGAACGCCATCATGATGTCGGCACCGATAATGCGCTCCGTGTCCATGACGTTCTCGGGTGTGAAGAAATGTTTCGAGCCGTCAATGTGTGAACGAAACTCGCAACCCTCCTCACGGAGCTTACGAATGCCCGTGAGGGAGAACACCTGAAAGCCGCCCGAGTCGGTAAGGATGGGGCGGTCCCAGGTGTTGAACTTGTGCAGTCCGCCCGCCTTGCGCAGCGTGTCAAGGCCCGGGCGGAGGTATAGGTGGTAGGTGTTGCCAAGGATAATCTGGGCTTTCACCTGCTCGCGCAGCTCGCTAAAATGAACGCCCTTCACGGAGCCGCATGTGCCCACGGGCATAAAGATAGGTGTCTTTATCTGTCCGTGCGCGGTGGTTATGAGACCCGTTCGCGCGTCGCTGTTGGGGTCGGTATGTTGAAGTTGAAATGTCAATGCCATTATTTCTGTTCCTCCTTCTTCTCTTCTTCCTCGATGTCAAACTTTATGGGGTCCTTCACCTTCTCGTCGGTGAGCGCAAACTGCCATACGTCCTGCACGTTCTCCACATAATGGAAGGTGACACCCTTGAGGTAGATTTCGGGAATCTCGTCAATGTCTTTCTTGTTATCCTGGCACATCACGATGTCGGTAATGCCGGCACGCTTGGCTGCAAGGATCTTCTCCTTTATGCCACCCACGGGGAGCACCTTGCCACGGAGCGTTATCTCGCCTGTCATGGCTGTGTTCTTGCGCACCTTGCGCTGTGTGAGCGCCGAGGCGATGGATGTGGCGATGGTTATGCCTGCCGACGGGCCGTCCTTGGGTGTGGCTCCCTCGGGCACATGGATGTGGATGTTCCAATGGTCGAAGATGCGGTAGTCGACACCTAACGTCTCGATGTGGGCTTTCACATATTCGAGAGCAATGACGGCCGACTCTTTCATCACGTCGCCCAGGTTGCCCGTGAGCGTGAGCTTGCCTGCCTTGCCTTTGCTCAGCGATGTCTCGATGAACAGGATCTCGCCGCCCACGCTTGTCCATGCCAAGCCTGTCACCACACCGGCATAATCGTTGCCCTGGTAGATGTCGCGGTTGAACGGCGGTTTGCCAAGGAGGTCTTCAAGCTGTGTGGGCGTGATCTTTTCGTAGGGCAGCCTGCCGTCGATAGCTTTCTTGAGCGCCATCTTGCGAAGCGCCTTGTTTATCTGCTTCTCCAGCTGGCGCACGCCACTCTCACGGGTGTAATGCTCTATGATCTTCTCTATGGCAGCCTTGTTAAACTGTAGCTTCTCTGTCTTGGCCTTTTTCTTCTTGGGCTTCTCCACCGTCACAGGCGTTCCGAACATGTCCATCGTCTCTGTCTCCACCTCCGCCTCGGGAGCATCTTTCTGAAGGTTGTCGAGCCCCGTGTTCTCGAGCTCGCGCGGTATGAGGTGGCGTTTGGCAATCTCGATCTTCTCTTCCGTGATGTAGCCGCTCACCTCAATGATCTCCATGCGGTCGAGCAGAGGACGCGGAATGGTGTTGAGGTCGTTGGCGGTAGCAATGAAGAGCACCTTCGAGAGGTCATAGTCGACATCGAGATAGTTGTCATGGAACGCGTTGTTCTGTTCAGGGTCAAGAACCTCAAGCAGCGCCGATGAGGGGTCGCCGTTGATGGTGTTCTGTGTCACCTTGTCGATCTCGTCAAGAATGAACACGGGATTTGACGAGCCCGCCTTCTGTATGTTCTTGATGATGCGTCCGGGCATGGCTCCTATGTAGGTGCGGCGGTGTCCGCGAATCTCGCTCTCGTCGTGCAGACCGCCCAGCGACATGCGCACATACTTGCGCTTCATGGCTGAGGCAATGCTCTTGCCCAGCGAGGTCTTGCCCACTCCCGGAGGACCGTAGAGGCAGATGATGGGCGACTTGAGGTCGCCGCGCAGCTTCAGCACGGCCATATATTCGAGAATGCGCTCCTTCACCTTCTCCATGCCGTAATGGTCGTGGTCGAGGATGCGCTGTGCGCGTTTCAGGTCGAGGTTGTCGGTGGTATACTCGTTCCACGGCAGGTTCACCAGCGTGCGCAGATAGTTGAGCTGCTGGCTGTAGTCGGGGCTTTGCGGGTTGAGCGTGTCGAGCTTGTCGAGCTCCTTCATGAAATATTTGAGCGTCGCCTTGTTCCACTTCTTCATCATGCCCTGCTCCAGCAGCTCCTTGCGCTCGGGTGAGCCTTCGCCGTTGCCCAGCTCCTCCTTGATGTTCTTGATCTGCTGCTGAAGGAAATATTCGCGTTGCTGCTCGTCCAGGTCTTCGCGTGTCTTCATGCGGATGTCCTGCTTTATGCGTTGCAGCTGCTCTTCGCGATAGAGCAGCTTGAGGGCGAGCATGACGCGCTCTTTAACGGAGCTTGTGTTGAGCAACGACTCCTTGTCTTCTATGCTGAAGGTCAGAGTCATGCAGATATAGTTGACCGAAAGGACCTCGTTGTGTATGTTCTTTAACGCGAAGAGCATTTCGTCGGGAATGTCCTCGTTCATGTTGACAAAGTTCTTCACGTTTATGAGCAGGTCCTCGTGGGCCGTCTTAAACTCCTTGTCTCCCTTCGCAGGAAGCTCTTCGGGCGACAACACGGCATGGCCCATGTAGTAGGGTCTGGTCTTTGTGATGTCCTTGCGGGTGCATCGGCCGAGGCCCTGCACAATGGCTGTTATGTTTTCTCCGGGTCCGGGCATGTCGATTACCCTCACCAGACGTGCAAACACGCCCTGCTCAAAGATGTCTTGCTCTCCGGGCATCTCTATAGACGCATCTCTTTGTGCAAACACGGCAAACAGCTTCTCTTCGTTGCCCTTTATGGCGTTGATGAGCTCAAGGCTCTGCTTGCGCCCGATGATTATTGGGGTCAGCACGCCGGGAAACACCACAAGGTTGCGTGTTATGAGCATGGGCAGCTCGTCGTCTGTGTGCTTGTTGAAGATGGTGGAGATGTCGCCGTCAAAGTCGGCAATCATCTGTATTGAAGTATTTGTTCTGCGATTCATCTGTCGTTATATTAAGCAATTGTGTTTGATTTAATGCAATTGACTTGCAAAATTAGTGTTTTTTTTTCAGTTGACCGAATAAAACTCTATTATATTATGTGTTTTCACATAATTTTTGAATGCTTTGCGTGTCGCTTGAAACCGTTGGACAGGCGGGGATGTGAAAAAGAACGAAATGTGGCATTATGTTTTGCAGTCTCGATGAAAAACCGTAATTTTGAAACTTGTTTTCATGATTATCAAGTTTATCGAATATTAATTGTTCATTTGACCGCATATTTACCGCAAACAAAGATGACAACAACAACAAGACCAAACCCCGCAACACCAGGCCGCAAGGTGGGAGCAAGAGCCTGTGTGGACGATTTCTTCAGCGACCTGTCAGCAGCTGCCAACGGAGGCATGAAGGTGCGCGAACGCTATGCTGTGCTCGGGCGCGTGCTGCGCCTGGCTGTGGACCAGAGGCTTGAGGGCGTGAAGGTGTGCTTTGCGGGGTTGTATCCGAAAATACAATATCTCGTTCGCGAGTGCCGCATACGCGAAAACTCTAAGGACCACACCCTTGTGCAGGCCATCAACGACACGCGCAACCGCTTGCGGCACATTGAGACCACCGGCGATGCTGAGCTCGAAGCAGCCTTTGCGGGTGACCTGAAGGCGGTGTGCAAGTTTGTGAGCGTGGTCTATGGCGGCGCCACCGTGCCTAAGGAGCTGGAACGCCATTATGAGCGCGAGACGTTCCACACCTGGCGCCGCCGCTTGAAAGATGCTGAGGGCGAGGCGCTTGCCGTGTTGCGTTGCACCGTTGAACGGTGGAACGACACCACCGTCTTTGCCTCGCGAAGCGACACGGGCGAGGATGTGGAGGTGGTCTATGTGGAGGAGAACAAATACAGCATGGGCAACTGGGGTTACCTCTCTGCCCTCCTTTATGAGGGGGCGCAGCTCAACATCGTGAAGCCGCGCGAGGAAGAGGGACGTTTGTATGGCGAGCTGTTTGTGCTCGACCCCGACAACCTGATAAACGTAACGGCTGTGGCAGCCTGTTTTGAGGAGTATGGCTGCTCGGCACGCCTGAGCCTGGTGAACAAGCTCAAGCCCGCTCCTGCAAGTAAGGCCATCTTGCTCGGCAACTATGCCGGTCAGCTGCTCGACGAGGCGGTCTATGATGCCGACACCGGCTATGCTGACAGCCTGAAACATTTCTTCAGCCGACACGCCCTGGCCTTTGCCTGTTGTCCTGACGAGCTTGATGCCGACTTCCACCGTGAGGCGCAACGCCAACGCGCCAACATTCGCAACATCATGGCCAACACGCTGAAGCACAAGAAGGAACAACGGCCTGTGCAGTCGGGCGAACTGATTCTTGAACCTTCGTTCTTTTGTGAGACGCTTGGTCTTCAAGGACGTATGGACCTCATTCATGTGGCGCTCGACACGGTGGTGGAGCAGAAGGGCGGCAAGGCGGCTTACGGGTCGACCGGCACCTATGTGAGACAGCAGCAGAAACACTATGTGCAGCTGCTGCTCTACCGTGCCATGCTCCATTATGCTTATGGCGAGACTGAATATAGCGCCATGGCGTCGTATCTGCTCTATTCCAAATATGCGTCGGGGTTGGTGGAGCTCGGCTCCGCTCCCCAACTGCTGTTTGAGGCTGTGCGCATGCGCAACCAGATAGCGTGGAGCGAACGGTGGTATGCGCAGCACGGCATGGATGTGCTCGCCACGCTCACCGCCGACAGCATTTTCCCTGCCTGTCACGCCCCGCTGTGGGAGCGTTACAACAAGCCTGCCATCGAGGCGCTGCTTGCGCCCGTTCGGGAGGCAGACGCCGTGGAACGTGCTTACTATCTGCGCTTCATGCGCTTCGTGGCTGCCGAGCACATGCTCTCGAAGGTGGGCAGCCGGACGAAGGAAGATTCGGGCTTTGCCACGGTCTGGAACTCTTCGGTGGCTGACAAGCGTCTGGCGGGCAACATCTATGAACGGCTCGTGATGGAGCACATGGAGCCGTGCGACGAACAAGAAGACATTGTGTTCAGGTTCGACGGCGGCCACGATGCCGACATGTCCAACTTTCGTGTGGGCGACATCGTGATGTTTTATCCTTACAGGCATGGCGATGAACCCGATGCCACCGCCACGCTCGTCTTCCGCAGCACGGTCACCGACATAAGGGCTGACAAGCTCTTCTTGCGCCTTCGTAACCCTCAGAACACCAAGGTGTTTGAACGCTATAACGACGAGGGTGTGTGGTGGGCTGTGGAGCACGATTTCATGGAGTCGTCCTACTCGGCCCTCTATCGCGCCCTGCATGCTTTTCTCAGCGCTCCCAAGGAGCGTCGGCAGATGGTGCTCGGACAGCGCAAACCCGTCGTTGACACGTCGTTGCAGCTTATGGGCAACTATAGTCAAGGCTCTGCATCGTCGGCGTTTAACGACCTTGTTCTGCATGCCCTTCAAGCTCAAGACCTCTATCTCGTTATAGGGCCTCCAGGCACTGGCAAGACCTCTTATGGCATGCTCAACGTGCTGAAGGAGCATCTGTTGCATCCCACGACAACAGTTCTGCTCACGGCTTATACCAACAGGGCTGTCGACGAGATTTGCAGCAAACTGGTGGAGAGCGACATCGATTTCGTTAGGCTTGGAAGCGACTTCAGTGGTGCTCCCCCTTACCGCGACCATCTGCTCTACAACCGCGTGGCGGCCATGGATGCGCCGCGTGTGGACAGCGTGCGCGACATGTTGGAACGTACCCGTGTGGTCTGCGGCACACTTACGGCCTTTGGGTCACATGCCGAACTGTTCTCCATAAAACATTTTGACCTCGCCATCGTGGATGAGGCTTCGCAGATTCTTGAACCTCACATCATGCCGCTCCTCGCAGCCTGTCACGACGGGGTGCCAGCCGTCGGCAAGTTTGTGCTCATCGGCGATGAGAAGCAGCTTCCTGCCGTGGTGCAACAGGAGCAGGAGGTGTCGAAGGTGGAGGAGGCGGAGCTTAACGCCATCGGGCTGACCGACTGCCGCTTGTCGTTCTTCGAACGCATGTTGCGCCTTTTTGGCAAGGACAACCCTGCACACAGCTTCTTGTTGAACCGACAGGGACGCATGCACCCCGACATTGCCGACTTCCCCAATGTGGCTTTCTATAACAACATGCTGCAACCCGTGCCGTTGCCTCACCAGAAGGAACCGACGGCAGACGAGGGAAAGGGTGCCGACAAGCTGGAAGACCTGCTGCTCACCCGTCGCTTGGCGTTTATCGACTGTGAACCTTGTCTGAAGGCGGGAGAGGCAGATAAGGTCAACTCGGTTGAGGCAAGCGTCATCGCCGACGTGGTGGTGACAGCCCGAAAGATGCTTGGCGAGACTTATGATGTGGCGTCGTCGATAGGTGTCATCGTGCCTTACCGTAACCAAATATCTACCGTGCGCATGGCCATCGATGCCGTTGCCGCTTCGGCGGGGTTCGATGACCTGCACGACATTGCCATCGACACCGTGGAGCGTTATCAGGGCAGTCAGCGCGACGTCATAGTCTATGGCTTCACGGCAAAACGGCCCTATCAGTTGAGCTTCCTTACCGACACCGAATATTTTGACGAGACCGACAACGCCATCATAGACCGCAAGCTCAATGTGGCCATGACGAGGGCACGCAAGCGCCTTGTCCTGGTGGGCTATGCTGCCTTGCTGCGCCGCGACACAACGTTCAGAAGACTCATCGAATATGCTGAACGCAAACATGCGTTCTTTAAGGATGAAGAGCTGAGGGGATAGGCTATAGTAAATAAAAATAGGAATAAAAAAACATAACATTTTGGGTTTTACATTTAAACAATTTCACATAGAGCAAGAACGATGCGCCATGAAGGTTGGAACCGACGGTGTGTTGATAGGCGCGTGGGCCAATGGGGGGAAACGGATTCTTGACATTGGCACAGGCACAGGACTGATAGCCTTGATGATGGCGCAACGTTTTGACGATGCCGAAATAAAGGCTGTGGATCTTGACCGCGATGCCTGCTGTCAGGCAAGGGAAAACGTGGCAAACAGCAGGTTCGCAGGTAGGGTGGAGGTCTTTGAAACGGCAATACAGCAGTTTCACGATGCTGCTGGCTTCGACAGCATAGTGTCCAACCCGCCGTTCTTTCAAAACAGCTTGAAGAACCCCGACACGCGCCGTGCCGCCGCACGCCATTCCGACTCGTTGCCCTTCAGCGTGCTGTTTGAAAAGGTGGCTGCGTTGCTCACCTCCGACGGCGTGTTCAGCGCAGTCATTCCCACCGAGTGTGTGTCGGCGTTCATTGCCGAAGGCAGCCTGCATGGGCTTTCTGTCGTTCGCCGTTGCGATGTGCGCACAACGCCACGCAAGGCGCCGCGCCGCAGCTTGCTTGCCTTCTCGCGCAGGGCTGGGGGGGAGATGGAGCGTACGGAGGTGATACTACAAGAAATAAATGGTCAGCGCTCCGAATGGTACGATGCGCTGACACATGACTTTTATATTCGATAAAAATTTTATGCTTCTCTTCTTTTGTTAAAGATTGAGCTTCTTCTGAATGACCTTGCTTATGGCCTGGATGTGGCGTCCTTGGTTCGTGATGTCCTCACGCATGACGTTAAGCTGGTTAAACAGTTCGGCAGCAGCGTTCTGCAAGGCATTGGGCTTGCGGACGCTACGGTCGGCAAAAGGGTTTGTGACAATCTTTATTCCCTTCTCCTGAAGTTCCACGTCAATGTCCTCGCCTGTCATTACAGGGTCGCCGTCATAATGAATGACGCCTGGCTTGCTGCGGTGGATGTGAAGCTTCTTGCAGCGGAACGTCTTTATCTTCGAGTTCTTGTCGAGCGTCTTGTTAAACATGTCGATGCTTATCTGCGGGGCTTCAAACACGTCAAACGGCTCCATGATGATCACGTCAATCAGTCCGTCGCTCATCGAGGCTTGCGGGGCGATGTAGGCGTTGTTGCCATACTGTGAGGCGTTGGCGCACGAGATAAGGAACGCCTTATATTGGTTCGTGCCGTTCTCGTCTTCAAGCACATAAGTCTCGGGCTTGTATTTAAGACCCTCGCGCAGTATGTTCTCAGCATAAGTTATAGGGCCGCGCTTTCCTGCTTCCGCAAACTTCTGGCTCACAAAGGCATCGAAGCCCATGCCGCAGGTGCAGAAGAACGGGTGGCCGTTGATGATGCCATAGTCGAGGTCGCGCACATCGAACGCGTTGATGATGTCGAGCGACTTGCGCAGATTCATGGGCAGCAACAGGTGACGAGCCAGCCCGTTGCCCGATCCGCAAGGCATGATGCCCAGGGCGGTGTCGGAGTGTACAATGGCGCGGGCCACCTCGTTCACGGTGCCGTCGCCACCCACGGCCACAACAAGGTCCACGCCGTTGTCCTTGGCGCGTGACGCAATCTCGGAGGCGTGTCCGGCATATTCGGTGACGACAATCTCATAGTCAAACTTCTCCTTGTCGAGATTGTTCTCAATAAGGTCTGGCACACCGGCTTTGCTTGAGGTGCCTGATATGAGGTTCATTACGAAAATTGCTTTCTTTTTCATCTGTCTTTTATTGTTGTCGCCTATAATGTTTGTTGTTATCGTTTCTTGAAAGAAGGTTGCTGAAAACGCCCTCTTTGACAATTGGAAAATGATGGGATACCTTGGAAACCCAACTCTTCTGTTGTGACAAAATTACGAAAATCCTTTTAAATAGTGGCTGTTTTATCTATAAAAATGTATAAACAAGACATTTCTTTAGCAAAAATGACAAATTCTTCTATCTTTTTTGTAACTTTGCACATTGAAATTAATTGAAACTACAACAAAGGTTTTATACACCTATTTTAATTATATAATGGGACAATTACAAGAAAGATACAAGAGCTACCGTCTGCCTCAAAAATATATGGAGGCCGGGGTGTATCCTTATTTCCGTGAGATAACAAGTAAGCAAGGCACGGAAGTGGAAATGGGCGGACATGAAGTTCTCATGTTCGGCTCAAACGCTTACACTGGACTCACAGGAGACCAGCGCGTGATAGACGCAGCAAAGGCTGCGCTTGACAAATATGGTTCTGGTTGCGCAGGAAGCCGCTTCCTCAACGGAACGCTCGACCTGCATGTGCAGCTGGAGAAAGAGCTTGCCGAGTTTGTTCACAAAGACGACACCCTCTGCTTCTCTACCGGATTCTCTGTAAACGCTGGTGTGCTTGCTGTGGTGGTGGGCCGTGGCGACTATATCATCTGCGACGACCGCGACCATGCCAGCATCGTTGACGGCCGACGCCTGTCGTTTGCCCGTCAGCTCCACTATAAGCACAACGACATGGAAGACCTTGAGAACCTGCTCAAGGGCCTGCCACATGAGGCTGTGAAGCTCATCGTTGTCGACGGCGTGTTCTCTATGGAGGGCGACCTCGCCAATCTGCCTAAGATTGTTGAGCTCAAGCACAAGTATAACTGCTCGATCATGGTTGACGAGGCTCATGGCATTGGCGTCTTTGGCGACCATGGCCGTGGCGTGTGCGACCATTTCGGACTGACCGACGAGGTGGACCTGATCATGGGCACCTTCTCAAAGTCGATGGCTTCTATCGGCGGCTTCATCGCTGCCGATGCAGACACCATCAATTATCTGCGTCACACCTGCCGCACCTACATCTTCAGCGCATCTAACACACCCGCTGCAACAGCTGCTGCCCTTGAGGCTCTGCACATCTTGCAGCAGGAGCCAGAACGCATAGAGAAGCTGTGGGACGTAACAAGATATGCTCTCAAGCGTTTCCGCGAGGAGGGCTTCGAGATCGGCGAGACAGAGAGCCCCATCATTCCGCTTTACATCCACGATGTGGAGAAGACGTTCGTGGCTGTGGCTAAGGCCTTCGAGTATGGCGTGTTCATAAACCCCGTAATTCCGCCTGCTTGTGCTCCTCAAGACACGCTCGTGCGCTTCGCACTTATGGCAACACACACCAAGGACGAGGTGGAGCGTGCCGTGAACATCTTGAAGAAGGTGTTTGTGGAGCTCGACATTATAAAAGAATAATGTTTGGCTTAAGTGGAGCTGCTTGTTGATGAAGCGCGGTTTAAATGTCTGTTATCGAGGCTTGGCTTAAGGGCATGGCTTGAAGAGCTGCTTGTTAAATGGGCGTTTGCTTAACCACAACGTTTCGCGCAACAAAGTTTGAGATATTATCTGTTTTTTAAAAAGATAATTATAGAAAAATTTGCAAGGTTCAGATTTTATGAGTACCTTTGCACTCGCAAAATCGGAAACCTTGCAACTTACGGGGTGTAGCGCAGTCCGGTAGCGCGCCTGGTTTGGGACCAGGTGGTCGCAGG
>OLFV01002118.1_pt1 | contig 16020 bp, 12 predicted proteins | sample 1605551 | NCBI WGS metagenome assembly OLFV01 (sample SAMEA3888922, study PRJEB22519) | human gut metagenome | biome: human gut; feature: human-associated habitat; material: faeces | place: Denmark | collected 2011
TACGATTTTTTTGTTAAACAAACGAAGAAATAATGTTATATAAACTTAAATATCAGAGAGTTATAATTATTCAGCAAACACTAATTACTAAATCTTTGATTATATGAAAAGATTATCTGCATACACCGATAAAGCCCTTGCCGTGGCAATGACATCATGCCTTGCCACCGCACTATGTTTCACATCATGCACCAATGATGACAGCACCGAGGCAACGAAAGATCCGGGAAACATAAGCATCAGCGGCATCGACAAAGATGGCTATACCGCAGTCTCATATTGCGGAAATTACCTCGACATCAAGCCCATAGTGGAGTCTTCATTTGATAAAAGCGAACTGAAATACGAATGGCTTTTATATAAAAACTCTGATATCACTGACCTTAATGATACGCATTACGACGTTTATCACGGCACGGGAAAGGACTTCAATATCGGAAAAATGGAATTGATATCCACATCACAGGACCTGCACTACGAGGTAAACCTGCAGCCGGAGGCATATACCCTCGCATTGCGTGTGACAGCTCCCAACGGTATCCAGACCTACGAAAAAACAAGTCTCCAGACCACTACCACCTTGTCTGACGGATATTACATCCTGAAGGAGACGGCGGACGGCAACACAGACTTCGACATGTGCATGGATGGCGACAAAGCCATGAGCGAGAATATCATATCAGCAGTGCGGGGCGAACCGATGAAAGGCAAGCCATTGGCTATGGGCGTTGCATTCAATCATAGCTATACCGACAGCAACGGACAATTCAAAGCATGCAATCTCGTCTCTGCCACTACCGGAAGCGGTGATTTCAAGGCATTCAGCACCAACGATTTCTCCGAGATATTCGATCGCAACAATATGCTCTATGGAGGCAATCTTGCTGACGACGAGATTCCTTACGGATTCTCGTCCGGCGTATTCTGCATATACTTCACTACCAGCAACGGGCTGCGTTCACAGCTTTCCGCCTCTGCGTTCGGTGCAGGCTCAGGCTTGTATGGAGACTGTTCCATCAAAGGTGGAAGCCGTTTCTATCTCGGTAGCGATTACTGTACTGTCGTCTGGAATGAGTACAGCCATTCTTTCTACTATTCCGACTACCTCGGACACACTTTCAAGACGGACATTGCATACCCGGAATTCAAATGCATTGACTGCGGAAGAAACAGTTCAGCACAGGCATTCTTCATCATGGAGAATAATGCCGGAGCGCGCAAACTGATTACCATATCAATGGCCGTCACAGGTGCTTCGCTGGCAAGCGACGTGGACCTTCTCCCGGACTCCCATATCGGAAAGGCTCCCGACTTCACCGTATGCTATTCAGGCGCAAGCTTCATCTACTGTCTTGACGGCAACAGAATATACTCCTACAATCTTGTGGACGGTGAAGAGACCGAACTGTCATTTGCCGGACTGGGGCAGGATGAAAGGATATCATATATCTCATGCAATGCTTACGGCGAGTCCAATAATATGCGTCTCATCGTGGGAACTCAGAACGACAAGCAATATACCCTCCGTTTCTATCCTATGATTGGCGGCAAGCCTGACGGAAATCCAGACATGACATGCCGTGGCACCGGCTATGTCAAGAGCGTACGCCATACTTCCATCTCGCAGACAAACAGTACTGAGCAGGATTAAAATGACAGGTTGTTGGTTTTTGGTCGTCGGTTTTTGGTTTTTGGTTAGTTAGTGCTATATTACCTACAACCTACAACCCACAACCAACAACCTATAATAAAACAAAGACAATGAAAAAACTTACAATGCTTCTCGCTATGGCTACGCTTTCACTCACAGCCATGGCACAGACCGATTTCCGTCACATTTCCTTTGCAGAAGCACAGAAGGCGGCTGAGAAAGAGAAAAAACTTATCTTCGTGGATTTCTACACCTCATGGTGCGTTCCATGTAAAATCATGATAAACACCGTCTTCCCTCAAAAGGCTGTGGGAGACTTCATGAACGACAGATTCGTATGCGTAAAATACGATGCTGAAAAGGAAGAGGCGGATCTCGTAAAAAGTTCCAAGATTAAGGTATATCCTACCTTTGTCATCTTCAATGCCGACGGCACGGAAGTAAACCGCAAAATGGGTGGCGGTTCGGCAGAGTCCTTCATCGCAGACATTGACCGTCTGTGCAAAGCCGATTTTGCTCCTGAGAAGGTCCGTGAACGCTACAACAACGGTGAGCGTACCCCGAACCTCATCAAAGCCTATGTAGCCCTGCTGGCACAGGAAGGCGCCACGTCGTATGAAAAGCATAAAGAGATGAAGAATCAGATAGCCTCTGTCACCAAGAAGTACTTTGAAGGTCTGAACGACAAGCAGCGTCTCTCCACCGACAACTTCTTCCTATACAGGTCACACTGCGACGACACCGCTGACGAAAAGATGCAGTATCTCTTTGCCAACCGCGACAAAGTCAGCAAGTCTCTACGCGCTGACGTAGATTCCATCCTTACCCAGGCATACACCCGTGAAGCGGCAATCATCCTGAACTTCTACAAACCTTTCGATCCAAGTGCATACGCACGCTTCCGTCAGCAGGCCGTCACCCTCGACGCATTCCAGAAACCTTTCTACCAAGGCTGCCTGGAAGTATGCGACGCCTATGCCAGCGGCGACATGAGCAAATATATAGATGCCGTGGAAAAAAACATGACAACGAAATGCAAGGACGACAAATTCACGCTGCTGAACGGCATGGGCACCGCTCTCAGCAAGGCTGACCCCGCATTGAAACTGCGTGCCGCCAATCTCATACGCAACAGTCTCAATGATATGCCGGGCAGCAAGATATACGTGCTGGGAAAAGCAATCATGGAATTGGAGAAAACCACTGATTCGCACTAAAGGGTATTGATACGCACTTGAAACAACGAGACCACTGACTTATATCTATCATAAGTCAGTGGTCTTTTTTCGTCTTTATACTTATAGGCATTTACCTTACTTTGCAAGAAAAAAATGGAGAAAAACAGAAAAACTATTGTTTTTGCGTTATACCATCTTACTCTTCAGTCGTATTATGATTAAAGGGTAGTCCCTAAAAATTAACACCGTTATTAGAACCACCCTAAAAAGACAGAAGAAAATGTATCAAAGAAAAGACATATTGGATATACTGGCTCGAAGCATGTTGGGGCAGATTACAGGCGAAGAGCAGCGTCTGCTGGATGCTTGGATGGAGGATCCTCACAATCAGAAATTGATGAAGGACTTCCTGAAGCGAAGGGATATGCTCTCCATCTATTCTCTCCCTAAGAGCCACAGCGTAATTGGTAATCCATTCGAACAAGATAACATGAGCATTATCAGTGACAACAACTCGGCTAAGGAGGAAGAGGATAACAAGGTAGAACCGACATTGATCATGGCCGGAAATGGCATGACAGGGGATAAAAGTTCCACTTCCGTAAGCGAAGAAGGCTTTACGGAAGAGGAGGATGATAACGAAAAACACAGATCTATCGCCCTCTGGCTGAAGGTGGCAGGCATTGCCGCCGTTGCTATTTTCGCCTTCATGCTGGGCAATCAGTGGTGGAATGACTACACGAAGGTGGTAATGCCGCAGATAGATGAAGCCACGATGATGGCAAGGCGCACCTCTATCAAGAGCGGAAGGTCGGATGCCGAGGTGACTATACACCGCAAAGACTCTTCCACTCCGGCAGCTAAGGCAAGCGTCACTGACGACAATGGTCTCAACAACCTTTACAACTCTCTGAGCGACAACCAGTCACTCAGCATGTCGGACGATATATATGCCGACATCATAACCTACCATGACAAGGAATTTTGGATGACTTTGCCAGACGGCACACGAGTGCATCTGAACTATAACAGTTCGCTGACCTATCCTCTTGCCTTCACAGGCGACAGCCGTGAGGTGGTGCTTGAGGGAGAGGCTTATTTCTTTGTGGCAAAGGACAAACGCCATCCATTCATCGTCCACACCCGCTACGGCGACGTGAAGGAATACGGCACTGAGTTTGATGTCAACACTCGCTATGACTCCAACGACTCTCCAGGCGCTTACGGCATACGCGGCAAGGGTCTCGCTGTGGTGCTCGTGGAAGGCAGCATCAGCATTATTCCGCATAGCAAGGAGGAGTATATGCTGAAGCCTGGCGACCTCGCTGTAGTGGCACACGATGCTGAGGTACCTCAGATAAAGCAAGTAGATACCACGCCATTTACTTCCTGGAACACAGGCTCTTTCGCCTTCAATGATTGTCCGCTCGACAAGTTGCTCGATGTAGTGGGCAGATGGCACGGCAAGAGCATAAAGTTTGCAGACAACAGTTTGCGCAAAATACATTTCAATGGCGAGCTCGACCGCTACGAGAGCCTTGAGAATATCATCTCCGCCCTTGAGAAATCCACTGGCACCAAGATGCGAGTGACCTCTGATGTCATTACGGTAGGTGCTTCAGGAAACAGGTAATATTGTGGTTTTGTTGTTTAGTTGTTTAGTGATTTTGTTGAATGTATAAACAATACAATTAACTAAACAACCAGACAACAAAACAACAAAACAACAAAAACACTAAACAACAAAACAACAAAACAACAAAAACACTAAACACAAAACACAAAACAACAAGAAAACTAAACCACAATATTTAATATTAATATTCCTCTTATATACTAAACAATAACACAACTTATGAAAATTGAACTGAGAAAGTATCTCCTCTCCGTTTTTTTCATTGCCATCGGACTCGTAATTGGCAGTCCTGCAGCAATGGCACAAAAGGCAAAGAGCGAGAATGTGACACTCAACGTCACGTCAGCCACTATCAGTCAGGTCTTCACGCAGATGAAGAAGCAGACTGGTTACAATTTCGTAATCAATAGTGACCTGGCAAAGACGATGACAAAAGTGAATGTCAACGTAAACAACAAGCCGATGCGCGAGGTGCTCAACGAAGTGCTCGGGCGATATAAATGCACGTATGACATCGAGGGGCATACCATCATCGTGCTTCGCAAGGCTGTAGATGAGCGTCCGCGCACAGTCATTGGAGTGGTGCGCGATGATGCCGGCAATGCTCTTCCAGGTGTTCCTGTCTGCATTGGCGACTCAAGGGTGTGCACCATCACTGATGAGAACGGTCATTACACGTTCAAGATTCCTTCCAGCGGCTGCGACCTGAAGTTCACTTACGTAGGAATGAAGACCAAATACATTGCCATTGCCGCCGGCACATCCACGATAAAGCAGGACGTGGTGATGGACAATGAGTCTGCAATAGATGAAGTTGTGGTGACAGGATATTACACTCAGCGCAAGCAGACCTTCACCGGAGCTGCCACAAGCTATACTGGTGAAGAACTTCGTGCTATCTCTAACAAGAACGTGCTCAGCACTCTCTCTGCCATCGACCCTTCATTCAAGGTGGTGGACAATGTGGCAATGGGCTCCGACCCTAACAGTATGCCTGACGTACAGGTGCGTGGTGTCAACTCTTTGCCTACTACTGACGTGACAAATCTCAATTCGGAATATAAAGGAAGCTCCAATCTTCCTACTTTTATCCTCGACGGTTTCGAGGTAAGCGTGGAGAAGATCTATGACCTTGACCCTAACCGCGTGTCAAGCATATCAATTCTCAAGGATGCTTCTGCGACAGCTATCTATGGTTCACGCGCTTCCAATGGCGTAGTAATCATTGACACCAAGTCGCCAGAGTCAGGCAAACTGCGCCTCAACTACACCGGAAGCCTTGACTTTGAGGTGGCAGACCTCTCCGCCTACAATCTGCTCAATGCTTCGGAGAAACTGGAGTATGAGCGTCTGGCTGGACTTTATGACGGTAGCAACGCCATTTACGTGCAGGAAGATTACCTCGCCGACTACAACGAGCGCCTCAAACTGGTGAAGCAAGGCATTGACACCGATTGGCTGTCAAAGCCTCTGAAGTCTGTGGGACTGACCAATAAGCACAGCATCCTGGTGGAAGGAGGAAATGACAGCTTCAGATATGGAGTGGACCTCAACTACAACGGCAATTCCGGAGTGATGAAAGGCTCTAACCGTGACCGCATCGGCACCGGACTGAAGTTCCAATATACATACAAGAACCTACGCTTCAAGGACTATCTGACATACGATAAGGTGACCGCAAACAATTCGCCTTATGGCAGTTTCGACGTATATGCCAAGCTGAATCCTTACTATTCCCCTACTGATGCTACGGGACATATCAAGGATACGCTCTACAAATACACCACACGCACAGGTACTACCCTCGTCACCAATCCTATGTTTAATGCTTCGCTGCATACATTGGACAAGACCGTCTATGATGATTTCAAGAATGATTTCAGCGTGGAATGGGACATCATGCAGGGACTGAAGCTCAAAGGCAATTTCTCCATCGAGAGACAAAACAGGCAAACGGACATCTTCAAGCCGTCAGACCATACTGATTTCATCGGTCTTACAGAGAATAAGGGTAGCTATTTCAAGGGAAACACCACTACAAATTCCTATGACGGCAACGTTATCCTGTCATATTTCAAGCTTTTTGGCAAGCACGCAGTGAGCGTAAATGGCGGTTGGAACATTCAGGAGACGTCCAACGACTATAGCGCTTACACCGTCTATGGCTATCCTAACCAGTCCTTGGACCACCCTTCTCTCGGAGGTGGATTCAAGGAAGGCGACCATCCAGTGGGCTATGCCACCACCACACGCCTTATGGGCTTCCTGGCAAACGTAAACTATAGTTATGACGACCGCTACTTTGTAGATGGTTCTATCCGTGTGGATGGTTCCTCTGTATTTGGCAGTAACAACCGTTGGGGCAAGTTCTGGAGCGCTGGTATGGGATGGAACGTGCACAATGAGCATTTCCTCAAGGGCAATGAGATAATCAATCAGCTCCGCATAAAGTTGAGCACTGGATATACAGGAAGCCAGAGCTTCTATCCTTATCAGTCAATGCTGATGTACAACTACAGCAGCAGCCTCGCTTACCAGGAGTATATCGGCGCCGTAATCAAGGCATACGGCAACAACGACCTCAAATGGCAGCGCACACAGAAGACCAACTTCGGCATCGACTTTGAGTTCCTCAATCATAGGATTACCGGCTATTTCAACTATTTCATAGAGAGTTCCAAAGACCTGCTCGTGGATGTGGATATGGCAAACTATCTCGGTTTTACATCCTATAAGGAAAACCTTGGCGAAACGCAAAACAAGGGTTATGAGTTTAATGTCAAGGCTTGCGTCTATAAGGACCGCAACAGCGCCATCAGCATGTTTGTCAATGGCATGCACTATCGCAACGAACTGAAGAAGATTTCCTCTGGTCTCTCATCCTACAATAAGAAGTCTGACTCAGCAGGCAGCACCGCGCCTTACGTCCGTTACGAGGAAGGCGCTTCCATCAATGCCATCTGGGTGGTGCCTTCTGCTGGCATCGACCCTGGCACTGGTAATGAGATATTCATCAAGAAAGACGGCTCGCTGACCAACACATGGAGCGAAGAATACTACGTGCCTTACAAGACTACAAGCCCTACACTGGCTGGTACATTCGGCATCAATGCTATATGGAAGGAATGGGAACTCAATGCCAACTTCTACTATCGCTTTGGCGGATATGCCTACAACCAGACTTTGGTGGATAAAGTGGAGAATGTGGATCCATTCGGAAACGTGGACAAGAGAGCTCTCTACGACAGATGGTCCACTCCTGGCGTCGCTGCAAAGTACAAGCGCATCAGCGACCTCTCCAAGACAAGACCTACATCACGATTCGTGGAGAAGGACAACGTGCTCTCAGGCAATTCCCTTAGCCTCTCTTACACTTTCCGCAGAGACTGGATAAAGGCATTCGGAGCACAGTATCTGAAGCTCACCGCTATGGCTAATGACTTCATGTATTCCTCTACGATACACCGTGATATGGGTACAACGTATCCTTATTCCCACCATTACACACTCCAAGTCCAACTTACATTCTAAACGATACAGAGCATGAAAAATATATATAAGATTCTTTGCTTGCTGTTGCTCGCCTGCAGCATCAGTTCATGTGAGAACTGGTTTGACGTCACTGCCAAGTCAGAACTCAAGGGAGACGATATGCTCTCCAACCGAACAGGCTACAGGGACGCACTCATAGGATGCTATGCCACTATGGCTGGAACAAATCTCTATGGCAGCCAGCTTACTATGACATACATGGATGTGCTCGGACAGTATTATTCCACTGCCAAGACTGCGCTCAACAACTTCGCTTATGCAGCCAATTACGATTACTCCAACCTTACGGAAGAGGCTCGAAAAGACGGCATCTGGAAGGATATGTATAATGTCATCGCCAATACCAACAACATATTGGATCATATCGACGGTGACAAAGGACTCTTTATGGAGGGTGAATACGAAGTAATCAAGGGCGAAGCACTCGCTATTCGTGCTTATATGCACCTCGATTTGCTCCGTCTGTTTGCCAAATCTCCTTCCATGACCGATGGTCTTCAGGCGAAAGCTATCCCTTATGTCGATCATTTCACCAATCAGATTTACCCACAACTGACAGTGGAACAGGTCCTCGAACGCATCCTCACCGACCTTACTGCAGCGCAATCTCTCCTGAAGGACGTGGATCCTTACGGTCCTAAGCATTCGCAATATGACCTTGATGCGCTCAGCGGCTTGCTGAAAGGACGCGAATATCGCCTCAATTACTATGCTGTCACAGCCCTTAAAGCTCGTGCCCTGCTCTATCGTGGCAAGACAGAGGACCTCAACAATGCTGGTCTATGCGCCAAGGAAGTCATAGAAAGTGGTCTCTTCCCATTAGTCACAAGCGCTGATATCCAGAGCTCTGACGACAATGGATTCGTCAGTGAGAATATTTTCGCACTCGAAAGTAAGGAACTGAAAGACAACGTAGCCGAGAAATATTTCTACGTGACAAGCAACAACTACAACTTCCTTGCAGCCAACAAGAGCACAATCAATAAGGTATTCCCTACCACCCTCGATATGGACTACCGCCTGAAATGGTGGATAGAGAATACAGGCTCTTACTATATCCTTTCTAAATACAACACTTCCAAGCGCATTCCTTTGCTGAAAGTGTCAGAGATGTACCTGATTTTGGCAGAGACTTCTGCTACAGAAAGCGACCGAGAGACATGGCTCAATCAGTTGCTTTACCATCGCGGTCTGCCTATTGAGAGCCTCGAAGGCATAGATTTCAAGGCTCGTCTGCTGCAGGAATATGCCAAGGAGTTTATTGGCGAGGGACAGTTGTTCTATGCCTACAAGCGTCTGAACTCCAGCAAGAGCCCTGTCAGCAACGCTGTCGTGGCTAATCCGGAAGCCGTATATGTACTGCCACTCCCAAGTGACAACACTTATTTCCAATAATTGAACGATTACTATGAGACAAATATCATTTTTATCTATAATGGCGACATTCCTCTGCATTGCCTTTTCATCATGCAGTGAGAATGACCATCTGGTGTATCAGGAGAAGGCAAAGGCATATTTCAGCACTCTCACCAATGAGGACAGCCTCTCTTATTCATTCGCCGCAGGCACTGTGGAGAGCGACATAGTGGAGATTCCTATCATGATAATTGGAGAAAAGACCGGCACTGAGCGCACCATAGCCATCAGCGTAGATCCTGCTTCCACTGCTAAGGAAGGCGTGCATTACTCTGACCTCACCACGTCTGTAACCCTAAAGCCTGGCGAGGTGACAGCCAATGCCACTTTGAAGGTCTATGACAAGCAGTTGGAGGACGGCGATGTGTCACTGATACTGGACATCGTGCCGAATGCAGACTTCGACAATGGCTATACAGATAGGCAGAAAGCCAAGCTTGTCATCACCAACCAGCTCGTCCAGCCTTCCTACTGGAAGATGCCATTGTCACTCTATTATGGCGCTTATTCCAAGGCAAAGCATCGCCTCTGCATACAGATTCAGGGCTTTGACTTCCCTAAAGAGCTCGACTACAATCAGATATCTGACTATATGTCCTATGGTCGCATGGTGTATAATTACCTGCTGAAGACTCCGGTATGGGACGAAGATTCCAAGACCTGGATTACTGCTGACTGGTCACCTATGTAATATGTCATGGTGACGAAAACTTCTTTCCACTCATAAATAGTAACAGACAATGAATAAATATTTTTCCATATTGATGCTTTCATCAGTCATGCTGCTTGCTTCCTGCGTCAGCGATGACTCGAATGATTCTGTCAATACGCTGAACGAGGCTGTCATTTCCGGCATTGCCGACGTCTATGACAATGTCTATGTAGATGACAGACTCTCCATCTCTCCTACTGTCGTGTCATCCACTGGTAATCTGGATGCGTTCAGTTATTTCTGGATTACCTACGACAAGCAGACTTATTATCATGCCGACACCCTCTCACGCACCAAGAATCTCGACATAAAAGTGACGCTTACTCCTGGTGAGCACACCCTGAAATTCAAGGCTGTGAACAATGCTACTGGCATTTTCTATGAGAAAGAGTCCACTGTAAATGTGGTAAACACCTTCACCAACGGCATAATCATGCTCTGCGAAAATGGCGAAGACGCGGAGTTGGCTTTCTGGAGTCCGACCAATGACAGGCTGACTACCGACCTTTACGGCAAGCTCAATGAGAATGATGCCCTCGGAAAGAATCCTAAGCGTGTGTTCTTCAATAAATACACCAACGACGAAGCGAGCGAAGTGATTATCATGTGCCAGGATGGCAAGGGAGGTAAAGTGCTCAACAGCATCATGATGACCAAGGCTCGCGAATACTCCGACTTCTTCATGTCGGAGCCGGAAGCCATCAATCCGCAGGGATATTTCAGATGCAGTATGCGTGAATACCTTATCGACGATGGTAAAGTATTCGACCGCGCCACCAACAGCTATACTCCAGTGACCACCGTCAAGCCAAGCATGACCGTAATGGGACGCGATTACAGCATCTCTCCTGAGTGCAATCTCGGCGATGATGCCGCTTTCCCAAGCCGTATGGCTCTCTATGATGATGCCAATGGATGCTTCTATATGCTTCAGAATATCTCAACAGCATTCCTTACAACGGCTAAGAAAACCAATGGAGTGACATACATAGATGGCGGTTTCTTCAATCCTGACAACACAGGAATGACCTGCGTCTATGCCAACATCAACTCCAGAAGTGAGACCGGAGCGCGTGAATATCTCGGCATATTCAAGACCGCAGCCGGAGAATACCATCTGCTCAAGTTTGGCATTGGCTTCTGGGTGAAGGACGCTACTCCTTCCACTTACTTCAAGGACCTCGGCAATGATGTCATCACCGACCCTACTGTCATTGCCGCTTCTTCCTTCTCCTGCTCCGCTTCTTTCGCTGGATATATGTTCTATTCCAAGGATAATGGCATCTATGTGCTCAACACAGGCAACATGACTTCCAAGAAACTCTTCGACCTCGACACTACTTGCAGCATCAATAGAATCGAACTTGAGAATAAAGGCGACCAACTATTAGTGGCTTTCACCGACAATGCCAAGAAGGGAAAGAAGGCTGGTTTCGCCGTTTTCTCTATCGGTACTGACGGTGGTATCAATATGTCTCTTGTGGCAAAGCATGAGGGAGTGGCTGATAGAATTGTGGATTTTGAACAGAAATACTGATGAAAAAGACTATAATAATCATAGTAACTATCGTTTTTTCTTTCTTTTTTCAGCAGGTTGCTGAAGCCCAAGGCATTGTCTTCTCTGACATTCCTTGGGCTGAAGCCCTCGCTAAAGCAAAGAAAGAGAACAAGTTTATCCTCGTGGATGCTTACACATCATGGTGCGGACCATGCCGAAAAATGGCTAATACCGTCTTTACGCAGGCTGAAGTGGGCGACTACATCAATTCCAACTTTGTCAGCATGAAAATTGATGCCGAGAAGCAAGCCAAGCATGAGGCGATAAGGAATACTCCGCCTACTGCCTATCCGTCATTCTATTACTATGATGCTGACGGCAATCTCCTGTCTATTGTGACTGGCTATCATGAAGCGGCAGAGTTTATCGACCTGTCCAAAAAGGCACTCACTGCTAATATCGGAAAGGCTTACAGCAAGGCTATGCAGGAATGGAAAGGCGGCAGATGCGATGCTAAATTCGTCAAGCAACTGCTCTTCGAGTATGTCTCCGAACTGCGTCCTGACAGCATTCGCCCAATGATGAATGAGTATCTCCGCGGACTTTCAGCCGCTGATTGCGTCAGCAAGGACAATGCCGACATGATTATCTGCTTCATGCAGAGCATCAAGGACGACACCGTCTGGAAGACTATTGCCACTCATAATCCTGAATATCTGAAGATGTATGGCGAAGACTTCGGCAGAACGCTCTACATGAATCTGGTGAGAATACCTGGCATTGACCGCACGAAAGACCCTGCACAGTATGAGGCTGACATGAAGTGCGTTGATGGTTTCGATTATCCCAACAAGGAAATGTTTCGTGAAATCCGCAAGATGGAGTCCATTCTCGCCGCACATGACTATACTAAAGCATTGACTTTGGCACTCTCTATCGGTGAAAAGCATAAGGCAGACCATCCTTATCTCTTCACTAATATGTTCTATTCTTTCATCATCAATGATTTCTTCCTCGACAAATACAGACCTTCGGAAGTGGAGAAAGAACTGATTATCAAACTTGCAAAGCTGGCTTTCGAGCACACTCCATCACAGTGTACCGTCTCTTATCTCGCTGCCGCACAGGCTCGCTCCGGGCTTTACAAAGAGGCTTACAACACTCTCGCAAGCCTTCCTTTCTATAAAACTCCGGCTTTGACATCAGCCGTCTATCGCCTTCTCAATCTGACAAGAGTGAAATAGGGCGCTAATAACGATATAATTTGAGGTAAAAAGCAGAATCGGTTATCGGTCTTCATTGACTGGTGGCCGATTCGTTTTTTTTATTATAAGTAGGTGATTAGAGTCTTTTGTTATCCTTTTTCAAAAAAAAGACCGTTTGCAATATGTAACTATTTGAAGATATCAGAGTAGAGAAGTAGCAATAGCAGGAGGCATTCCTCCTTTGAGACGACAGTTCGCAATGTGCTGATAGCTTTGTATTTCTGAGTTTTTACGGTTTCTATCTTCACTTGCATCTCCTCTGCTATCTCCGCATTTGTCTTACCTTCCATAGCGAGCTGTAGCGTCTTACGCTGACGGTCGGGTAAAGCATCGATGTAGGTGAAGATTCTACTATACATCTCTGCGGCAAAAATCTCTGATTCCATCTCGTATTCTGTCATTTGGACAGAGGCATTAGAGGCGTATATGCGCTCCACGGTGCTGTGCTTGAGAAAGTCCAAGCACTTATTATGTATGCTGACATATAGCAGACGCATCATCCTTGTGTGGTCCTTCTTCAGATCGTCGCGCTTTGTCCAAATGGTAATAAACACATCCTGCACGATGTCTTCGGCATCTCCTTCAGATTTTACGAAGGACATGGCATACCCTACGAGCATCCTGTAGTATCGGGTGTAGAAATCCTGAAACACAGATTTCGCCTGTGTTTCATCATGAAATGACGATGGAATAAGATTCTCCGATTTCATATAAACCCTGTTTATCGACTGCAAATTTACATATTTTTTTGCAAACAAACATCAGAAGCCCACCTTTTTCTTACATATTATCGTGAAAATCACTATTTTCCAATCCTTTACCTGCCTGTTTCGCCAGCACTTCTTCGCATTAAGCAACATGCCATAGGGCTTTTGTCATTCCCACCATTTGCATAAAAATGTAAAACACATCACAGAAAGATGATTATTGCCAAACCATGTGGATATTTCAAAACTTTTGCTTACCTTTGCAGTAAAATGCCTCTTTCGCATCTGATAATATGCGAATATGTGCAAAAACAGGTATTATGCACTTTGTGGGGAAACGGAAAACAATTTGAGAAAGAACAACTGAAAGAACAACAATAAATACTGCAAACAGCAATAATAGATACTGTAAACAGCAACAATAGATACTGTAAACAACAACAATAGATACCGTAAACAACAACAATAGATATGGAATGGATTGAAAGTATTTTTACGATACACTCAGCAGTGCAGACCCTCATCGTGCTGTCGCTCATCGTGGCATTAGGACTACCGCTCGGAAAGCTACACATCAGGGGTATATCGCTCGGCGTGGCATTCGTATTCTTTATCGGCATCGTGGCAGGAAGCCTGCATTTCTCTGCCGATCCACAGATGCTTAATTTCGCTGAAACATTCGGATTGTCACTCTTTGTATATGCTTTAGGACTGCACGTAGGCCCTAACTTCATCGGAATGATGCGCCATGAAGGTGTGTCGCTCAATCTTTGGAGCATGGCAGTGATAGTTCTCGGCACAGCAATGGCTCTCGCGCTCTGCCTCATATTGCCTGTCTGCGTGCCGGATATGGTCGGCATCCTCTGTGGAGCCACTACCAATACGCCAGCACTCGGTGCCGCACAGCAGGCTCTCGCCAATGCACACTTGCCTCATAACGGCGCCGCATTGGGATGCGCTGTCACTTATCCTTTGGGCGTAGTGGGCGTTATCTTCGCAATGATTCTGCTGCGCAAATTCCTCGTTTCTCCTGAAGACTTGCTGCCACATCGCAATGATGATGAAGACCAGACATTTGTAGGACAGTTTGTAGTGATAAATCCAGCCATTTCAGGCAAGACAATCGCTGAAATATCACAGACCACCCACCGCCAGTTTATCATCTCAAGAATATGGCGTGGCGACAATGTCATCGTGCCAATAGCTTCCACCGTACTGCAGATTGGCGACAATGTCCTCGTAGTGACCAAGCGCGACGAGGTGGCAGCTATGGATATACTCTTCGGAAAGCGCGTGGTGAAGGACTGGAACCGCGAACAAATAGACTGGAATGCCATCGATTCATCAGTAGAAAGCCGCGACATCGTAATCACTCGCACCAAAATCAATGGCAAGACACTCGGCTCGCTCCACATGCGACAGTCCTATGGCGTAAACGTAAGCCGAGTGATGCGTGGTGACATCAAGCTGCTCGCCACAGATACGCTCCACCTGCGCTATGGCGACAGAGTGACAGTGGTGGGCACACACGAAAACATCGACCATGCCGAGGCTTTCCTCGGAAACGCAGTACAGGTGCTCAATGAGCCAAACCTCGGCTCTATATTCTTCGGACTCCTCTTAGGTCTCGCTGTGGGAATGATTCCTATCACCATCCCTGGAATGAGTACACCGGTGAAACTCGGCATTGCTGGCGGTCCTATCATCATGGGTATTCTTATCGGAGCGATAGGTCCTCGGATGCATTTGATAAGTTACACCACTCGTTCTGCATCGCTCATGCTACGCAAATTGGGACTCTCGCTCTACCTTGCATGCCTCGGTCTCACTGCCGGCAAGGATTTCCTTGCCACAGTGATACGTCCTGAAGGACTGCTATGGGTAGGCATCGGACTGGTGCTTACTATCCTTCCACTGATCATTATCGGTGCTATTGCCTTAAAGACCAAGAAGTTTGACTTCGGCACCATCTGCGGATTGCTTTGCGGCTCTATGGCAAACCCGATGGCATTGAGCTACGCCAACGAGACGATAAAGGGCGAACGCGCTGCCGTGGCCTACACCTCAGTCTATCCGCTCGGAATGTTTCTGCGAGTGATAATAGCTCAAGTGATAATAATGTTCATCGTTTAGTCTGCTGTCCGGTTTCTGCACGTCGCGCTATTAAATAGTGTTAAAACCGAATCATCACAGCAATCATATATTCAGAAAGAGCAAGAATGCGTTTTTCATTGATTATAATCAGTGAAGAGCGCATTTTTTTCGTTTCAGACAGAATGGCAAGGCTCAAACCCTTATAATATTTTCTTGCCTAAAAATCTCATAAATTATTGATACCATGCTATTTGTGAATAATTCTAAAAAGTGGATCAAAACAATAACAATAACAACAGCGGTACTTGTAT